>TARA_R100001594_G_scaffold7884_1_pt1 | contig 23077 bp, 23 predicted proteins | sample TARA_R100001594 | Tara Oceans TARA_R100001594 (sample SAMEA2622752) | marine metagenome | biome: marine biome (ENVO:00000447); feature: marine epipelagic mixed layer (ENVO:xxxxxxxxx); material: "saline water (ENVO:00002010), including plankton (ENVO:xxxxxxxx)" | depth 150 m | reverse complement strand
ACTTGCAGTAAGATCAACGGTTGTCATTCCGATTTCTTCTTCGTCAACAATGTCTTGACCATCTGTCAAATCAGATACGGTCATTTGCCCTACTTTAGGAACTGTTACTTGTTTAGCTCCCTTAGGAAGGCTAAAGCTCTCTATTAGAGCCATAGCAGGAGCATTATGCTCCTCGGTATATCTAGCTGCTGCGATAATTATCTTACTCGCATTCTCTAAATTACCTGTTGTCGCTGTTTGTGCCATTACGACTACTCCTTATTTGTTAAGGGTTTATAAATTTATCCGATGCCTGCTGCTCTTCGAGCTGCTGCTTCGGTCTCAGGATTACGAACTCCTGAGTTGTAAAGATCCAATAATCTTTCCTCACTAGAACTAGCATCTGCAGGGGCACTATTACTATCAAAGTTCTGTGTAGGAACTTTGCCTTGCTTTAGCCTAGCATTTTCTTCTTTCAGTGATCTGACTTCAGACATATGCTTTGCAGCTACTTCCATTTCCTGAGGTGTTTGGTACTTTAATAGTACTTCAGGATCTATATTAAATTTTTTCCCATAATGTAAGGATGCTTTAAACTGACCTTCTTTAAATTCAATTTGTTGTTTATATTCCTGTTCAACTGTAGCTTGTTGCATTCTATTGTTGTAAAACTGTTGAGATGCAGCTTGAGATTGTTCAGGAGTATACCCTTGTTGTATTAACTGTTGTTTGTATGATTCAGTTTCGTACATCAATTGATTTTGCAAGTTTTGTTTTTCAACTTGTTTAAGTCTTTCTTGTGTTTGGTCTAAAGTTTTTTGAACTTCTGACTCACTAGTTTCTACACTTGCTGGATAAGATCCTGTTTCAGGTTCTTCCTTAATTGTAGAACTAGTTTCACTAACAGTTTCTGTAGTAGGCTCTGCTGAAGTTTCTGTAACTTCTGTAGCAGGTTCTACTGTAGGTTCTGCTTGTGGCTCTGCCACAGGAGCTGAACTTTCTTCAGTCACCATATTTAATTCAGGTTGTGTTATTTCATTTTCGTTTATCATTTATCCTCCTATATATAAAATAACTAAATAAATAAATTTTGTCAATCTTTTAACATTCTATAATAATTACTTTGTATTTCTGCTAATTCAGGAAATCCTAATCCTGTTAAGTATTCTTGCCTAGATTCTTCAGCTCTCATCCAATTTTTCCAATGCCTTGCTTTACCTACAGTTGACATTCTTCTTATAAACTCATCAGGCAATGGATCTAAGTTTTGATTTCTTTCTATTACAGCAGAAAGTTCTGGGCCTAATTCTTGTTTTAATTTTTCCAAAGCTATATTATACCTATCCCAATCTATAACATCAGTATTTGGATGCTTTAATTCAGGTGCATCAAATAAAGCAAAATATAAAGCTAATGCTTTTTTCTTAGGATCTTCATGATTAATATCATTTTCTCCCCAATCCATGTTTAATCCTATTTGATCTTCTTTTCCTCTTTTAACACTTCTTAACATTTCCCATTTATATCTCATATCACTATTGCCTCTTTTGTTATCAGGGTAAACTAGTAACAAATCATTTATAGAATTAATATATTCTTCTTCTATTAAATCTTTTTGAGCATAATAAATATCAAATTCACTCATAACTTTTTTATTATTTTCTTCTCTTACTTTTTGCAATTTATCTTGAACTATATGTTTTAATAGATTTTTTTGAAATGGTTCTAATTTGTCATAAGTAGTTTGATAAACATCATAAGATGCTTCTCTTAAAATAGTAGCTGGGCCTTGTGGGTAAGCTCTAAGTCCAATATAATCTCCTGCCATTCTTGCTCCTCTTCCCCTTACATCTTCTTGCCAATTTAAAGCAGTACCATTTCCTTCTAATAATCCACTCCATAACCATAATGGAACTACATTTTCAGCAATAGGTCTTGCTGAATTTTGAAAACTTTCAACAAGATTATCCCCTCTATAAGATGGTTGGCCTATAAAATCACTACCTAATATTACATCAATACTTTCTGACGGTACTGCTGCCATTTGTGCTCTTACCCATTGCAACATCGGATTACTTCTATTTAATGATATAAAATTCTCCCAATCTTCTAGATCTTGATTAGTTCCTTGTTTCCAAAGATAATTCATACCCTTACTTGCCATTCGTGCATCAGATATTATTTTAGATCCTATTCCTATTCTTTGTCCTGCAATATTAAACATCATAAAATCTTTATGACTAGGATCTACAATATTTCCTAGTTTCTCTATCATTTCTTCTTCAGTATCTCCTTGATAAGCAGATTGCATCATTTGTAAAGATAATACTGTTAAAGTAATTCCTCCTATAAATCTACCTAATGCTTTTTGTGCTTCTAATTTAGTAGCATTGTCTTTACTAAATAATTTAGAATACAATCCTGCTATAGCTCTTCTATATCTAGGAGCTAATAAAACTATAGATTCTACTAATCTTTGACTTTCAGATATTCCCATGTCTGCAGAAGAAGATAATCCTCTAATGTAATTAATAAATTCTGCTAATTCTTTTTGTGCCCTAGGATCATATGTATTTCTTTTAGAAAATATATTTTGTCTAACAAGTTCTAATGCTCTACCTTCATTAATTCTATCTACTTGATATTTTTGTAAAATATTTTTTCTTAATGCCCAATTTTGAAACACATCATTTTCTAATAAAACTAAATATTCAGTAAGATTACTTCCTGGTTCCCCTAACTCTTCACCTACAAGATTTTTTGCTTCAGTAGTTATGTATACATTAAAGTCTTCAGGTACTTGTACAGGCCTGCCTGTTTCTTGATGATTTATAAAGTAAGATGTTCTTGCAGTTTTCATCAAGCTAGGAGCTAATGATATTGCTAACTCATCTCCTGCATAATCTAATGTTGCTTCTAATGCTTCTTTAAAAGCATCAGAAAGCCTACCTGCACCAAGTTTATTACTAAAATTAGTAATAATACCATCTTCTGCAAATGCTTCTGTTATTTCATATCCTTCCCCCCTAGTACTTATTAGTATTCGGTCATCAAATATTTTTCTGTATTCTAAAAGAGTAGGATCTTCGTTTCTTATTCTCTTTAAATTACTTACAGCTTCAGGATCCTTAAAAGCCTTGTATAATGTTTTTCCATATACTGAAGCTGAACCTGCAGCTATTTCAGGATGATAAAACCACATTGCTAATAATTGAATTGAAAAAACACTTCCATCAAAACCTAAAGCTATGACTCTTTGGAATTTATTCATTGATTCTATTTTTTTCCAATAATCAAAGCCTGTTTCTTTTGCAGCAAATTGTTTATCTATGTCATTTTTCATTTCTTCAAAAGATGTAAATGCTTGTGCATCGTTTTCATCTATTGTTCCATCTGGTTTAGTTCTAGCTCCAAAATATTTACTTCTAAATTCAGGTATTGAAGTAAATTCTACTTCTCCTAATCTTGCTAAAGTAAGATAACTGTCATTATGTCCTGCTGTTTTTGATTGAACATCTGTTTCTTTTCCACTTGCATTATCAAATCTTATTTTAGTTGATGCTAAGTTATTATCTAATTCGTTTAAAACTGTTTCCATTGCTTTTTTTCTTTCATCAGTATATTCAATGTTTTTAGAAAAATTATTTAAATTAGATAACATAGAGTCCCAATACGAAGTTAATTCTAATCTCCAATCTCTTTCTTCCATTGTCATATAAGAATTATCTATATCGTAATGAGTTCTATTAGCATCTTCAAACATATCTCCAAATAATGCTCTATTAAATATTTCTTCGCTTATATTAAAAGGATTATCAATAACTTCTTTTCTAAGTTTATCATTTTTAAATTTATCTAATTCTCCTGCCTGATTTGATATTCGCCTAAATAGTCCTTCCGTAAGGTCTTTAGTATCAAAATCAATTTCTCCTATTCTTTTTAATTGTAATCGTGAAATATTATTAGGAGTATCAGGAGTGTATTCTACAAATCCTCTTTCGTCTGTTATTTTAGGATATCTTATAGCATGTTCACTTAAACTACCTCCAAAAAAAGATTCTTCTAATTTGTAAGCTATATCATTTCTATAGAAAAAATCCCGTAACCATTCAATTTTACTTGTTGTCCACATTCCACTAGGAGAATCTAACATAAGGTTTATAATATTGTTATCTCTTAAAGATGTTAAAATATCTTGCCAACGCTTAGGCCTCTTAAGTAGTATACTTGCATACCTCTGGTCTGTTTGTATAAGTTCAAAATAAAAGTCATTACTATATTGCCCTAATCTTTTAGGAGGAGATATTTGAGGCTGTATTGTTCGTGGGTTTTGAAAAAAATCTATAAAATCTCGTACCTTTCCTTCTTCATTAAGTCCCCAATCTATTCTAAAATCACCATTATATCCTGATAAATATTGTGGCATTATTTTTCCATCAGGCGAACTAATAGTAGGAACAATAATATCTTTTTCTATATCTAGGTTATTAAATATTTCATCAAATTTTTTAAGAAAGTTCATATGGTAAGATGCTATTGATTCCTGTCCTTTTAAAGGCAAATCACCTCCTAAAGCTATATTAAAAATACCTTCTGTAACACCCCTTGCAGGCAAATTAATTATATTTTTAGGAAGAACAGATTTGTCTAATTCAGGTTGTGTAGCTAGTACTAAATCATCTAATTTTTTTTGCAAATATACAAAAGTGTCAGGAGCCATTTCATTTAATTTTGCAAGACCTGTTCCTAAATTCCATGTTCCGTACGGAAAAGATGTTGTTGCCCCTTTAAGTGATAAGCCTTCTAATCGTGCATCAGAACCATGCACAGTCATAGGTTTGTCACTCCAAGGAATATAAATAGTTCTGTTTTCTTTTTTTGATATTAATAAAATTTTATCTATAGCAGCATCTATTGCTTTTTTATTTTCTTCTAATGTACTGTCACTCATAAAATCCGAAGGACTGTTTTTAGTAGGGATTCCAAAAGCTCGTTGTATTCCTTTTTCATTTGTATAATTCCTAATTTGAGCTTGTCCCCCTGTTCCTATTTCAAGTAAATTATCTCCAAATACATACATACCATTTGGGTCGTTCATATCTTGAGGATATGAACCTGTAAATCTTTGAATATTTTTTATTGGATCTGGCGAAGGATATCTTTCATTTAATATTTTAGTTATTGATTTAGCTTGGTTTTGTCTTTGATCTGCAATAAGACTCCATCTATCAGACAATGCCATCCCTTCAGTTCTTGTTGCTAGTTCTTCAAGTAACTCAGGATTTTCATCAAACCATTTTCTCCACAAATTATCATACATTTCTGTAACTTGTTCAGAAGTATATTTTATTAATTTAGGTGGATTATTTTTTCCTGTTAATTGATTAGCTTGAAGTTTGAATCCTTTTTGACGAGGTCTTGCAGTTCCGTATTCTTTTATGTCTAACTGATAAATTTCTTCTAATATTCTTCCGTCTTTAAATTGAGCATTTAAAGCACTAAATTGCCTTCCAAAGTCATCTCCCGCGGTAGAAACTTCAAAATGCAAACCGTCAACAAACTCATCTCCTTTACCTATAGCAGGTAATTTATGCTTACCTAAATCTCTAATAGGTGGTTGTGCTTCTTTAATTAAATCATCACCAAAAACATTAATATAAATATTATCTGGATTATCAATTGCTTGTTTTATAAAATCTTGTGCCCAATTAAAATCTTTATCTTTATTTATTAAATATTGTAATGCATTATCATGTTGTTTTTTAAATCCTAATTTATCTAATAATTTTTCTGCAAATCTATTAACTCTATGTTCCATAAAATGATTAGGTTCAGTGATTACAACTTGTCCAAAGTAAGAATCTTCATATTTCCATCTATCAATCCAATCTCCTTGTTTGATTGCATCTACTTTTCCAATGGCAGGATCAGGATGTATAAATTCTCCATTGTTAAATTGTGCTCTTATTTGTCCTTTAATTTTTGCTCCATGCTCATCGTACCCTGGCTTTATAATCAAATGCCCTATTTCATGTGCAATTGTATGAGCTACCCATTCACTTTCATTTTTAAAATAACCATAAGGGTATTTAGTATAATGACCTTGTATATATTTGCTATCTTTAGCTTGTGCCCACCATTTTTTTAATCCAGGTAAATTTATCATAAGCTCTTTTGGAGCACCTGCTCTTACAGAAGGCATAACAAATCTATTTGCTGTTGTAAATCCTCCTAAATGTCCCCCTGGTTCAGTATAAAGAGGCGATTCTTCAGTAATAAATCGTATTTTCCATCCTGCTAATTCTTTTACTCTTCTATTTGGAAAATCAGAAATAATTTCGCTTATCATATCTATGATATCATTTTCTTTTATTTTAATTTCTTGTTGCGTTTCTTTAGAAAATTTTGTTAAATCATCATTTATTAATTCATCTACTCGTGCATAAAACTCTTCTGCTTCTTTTAAACCTACTTTTGTTATATTTATTTCTGCTGATTTTATATCAAAATAATATTCAGGATCTAATTTAAACTTCATTATTTCTGTTACATAATCTTCAACATGTTGTTTAGACATAGTTCGAGGAAGATTATCAAAATAATACCTAGCCATTTCTTCCTGTAATTGTGGCATTCCAAAATGTTGTATCAATTGTCCTGTTTTAACAAACATTGCTAAAAGATAAATATTTTTAGTCTTAAGTTGTCCTAATACAGCTCCATCAGTAGCTCCGTAACCACGAGGTATTGTTTCCATAACTTCTTCTAAAGATCTAGGACTCCATGCTTCTGCAAATCTCATTAATTCAGAATGATGTCTTTCTTTTATCATTTTTCTAAAAATACCTAATGCATCTCCAATGCCTTTTTCTTCAAGCATTTCTTCAAAATTAATATACTTAGTTCCTTCTTTATTAGCTGTTAACAAGTCATTTTCTAATCTTTTTAAATGTTCTTGTTGTCTTTTTAAATTCATATCAGAGTACCAAATTCCCATTCGTTCCTCATCAGATATTTGTCTTTCTGCTCCTCCCCAATGTCCACCTTCTTCATAAAATTGACCTGATTCAAAATAACGAATATATTCTTCGTCAAAATCTCCTCTTTCTTTTTTAGCTACTGCAGCTGCTATTTCAGGATCGTCTTTATTTGTTTCTATTTCGTCAATTATTTCTTTTTGGTTATTAATAAATTTTCGAATTTTTTCTTGCTCTTTAGTAACTAACCATTTTTCACTTTCAACACCTTCTAAATTATTTTTAAATATATTTAAATTATTATAATATTTTTGAGTGTCATCCCACATAGTTGTAAAAAATGGAGGCCAAGTACCTTTTTCTTCTCTTTCTGCTAAGACTGTAACTTCTTTATCATATTCTATATTTTTTTGGTCATCAGACATTTCTGTTAATCTTTCTGCATTATTTTTTTTCCATTCTGCTCTTGGCATTGTAGTTCTAATATGATCTTCCCATAAACTTACAGATTGTCTATCTTGGTAATCAGAAATTAGTTTTGCTCCTAATTTGCTTTGTTCTCCTAATTTTTCTAATTCTTGTTCTTGAACTGTATAAAAAATCTTTCTTATTCTATTCATAATAAAATGAGCTTGGATTTCATGGTTGCTTAATAATGTATACCCTTCATTAAATACTTCTTGAATACTTTGAAATTTTCTTCCCTGTTTATACCTGTTAGTTAATCCTGGTTGTATTTTGACATCAGGAGATATTATTCTTAAATCTCCTGGTTTTCCTGCTAAATAAGACAATCCTACTAATCGTTCTGTTTTTTCATCATATTTAGCTAATATTCTAGGAATATATCCTCCTGGAGCAAAAGCTGTTTTAAAAGTTTCCCATACATCTTCAGTTCCTTCAGGCGGTAATTTTGTAAAATCTGTCGCAAAAGGATTCCATCCTTCTCCAAGTCTTATAGCTGCTATAAGATCATTATCAAAAGATGAGATATATTTTTGTTTAAATCCTACAGATTTGCCTGCTATTTCTAATGCTTCTTGTATTTCTATATATCTATTAATATGATCTTTTTGCAAATTAGTTATTAAGCCTTCTTTTTCTAAATCTATTTTTTCTCCTGTATTTCTATTAACAATTTCAAATCCTCGTTTCCTAGAAAGTTTTCCTGTTTCAGGATCTAGCTTTACAATTCCTGTTAATTTTTCAAATATATTAGTAATATTCCCAAATTCTTCTTCGGCATTTATTCCAAATTTTTTCCATTTTTCAATGTTTTCTTTTGATAACCAAGTTCCTTCACCTGGAATTAATTTACTTTCTACATCATTTTTGCCCCATATATTTTCTTGATCTTTTAAATTAGACTTAGCATATGCGGAAAGTTCTATTGCTATTTTATCTGCTGCCTTTAAAGACATAAGTGTTGCAAGATGAAAAGCACCATGTACTTCTTTTTGTGCAGATTCAGGATGTATAGCTTTATGAATATTATTAATAATTTTATTAACAGTTCCTCCTGATCCTGTAAAATCAATATTTTTTATTTGATCTTCATCGCTTACTCCACTAGATTCTTTAACCATTTCATTAATATCACCAAATTCATTAGCTTTTTTAACTATATTATCTGCCATGCTATTAATTCTTTTTGAATCAAGAGGATCTGTTAAATCAATTCTTGATTCTTTTAATACTTGTTTTTGATTATCAAAGTCAGTATATAAATCTTTAAGTTTAAAATTGTCATTAGCTGTAAATCCTATTAATGGTGTTTTCTTTGCTCTGTCTCTTCTAAAAGCTGCTCCTCCTAAACCTATTGCTCCTCTAGAAGCTGCCAAGCCTCCTACCCCTCCTAGCAATGCTAATCCTGTAACTCCAAATTGCACTGCTAAATTATCTAATTTATCTTCAGGTATTATATTTAATGCTTGTTCTACAAAAAGTTGTCCCCCTGCTATCATAGCTAATTCATCTCTAGCTCTTAATCCAATATTTTTTCTTGTAGTTTTATCTACTCCAAAAGTTCTTCCATATCTTTTTTCAAAACCTTTTATAAAAGATCTAGATACAGGTTTTGATCTAGCTAATGTAGGTTCTATAAAATTAGCTGCTGTTCTTCCTGTCCAGCTTACAGGATATTGTAATAATTTAAGAGGGCCAGGTGCTTTTTTTGCTACTAATCTTTTACCTGCAGCACCTGCTAATCTAGCACCCGCACCTAATTGAGCACCAAATCCCAATGTAGCTGCAGTAAAAGCTAACTCTGCAGGAGATGTCATTCTAGTTGCAAACCTACCTACAGGTTCTATAAAATCAGGCATCCATTCTACAGCTGATTCTTTTATTAAAGGAGTAAATGCCCAACTAGCAGCTTGTCTTATAACTCCTGGTTCTTTAGGAGGAGGATTTAATAATGCTAAAGGTACATTTTCAGCTGATTGCAATGATAAATTAGGAGCACTATCAGCAGTAGCTAAAGTAGTAGGTTGCGTTGGAATATAATCTGAAAAAGGATTATATGGATTATGTCCTGGAATATGTGGCATTAGTAAAATAATGTCCTAGTTCTAGGATTATAATTTTGACTATATATTCCTTTTTGTTCAGGAGTTAATCCTGAGTATTTATCTGTAAATGGATCTTGTTGTAAATAATCTTGGAAACTCATTGTAGGTGTTCCGTATTGTCGATTGCCTTGAGCATCGACAGTTCCATATGCTTGTGTTCCTAACTTAGATAAATAATCATCATAAAATGTTTGAAAGTTTTGTTGATAAAATCTTTTCCTTGTTGGATCTTGCATATCTGTTTGCCCTGGTCTTTGCATAAAACTAGCTCCCATAGGAGATCCTAAATATGCAGCACGAGGAGTTCTTTCAAGAAATTCTTGTCCTACCATGCTTTCAAAAGAAGGCGAAATTCCTTTTGCTATAAAATTATCAAATGGATTTTGTGCCATTATATTACTCCTCCTATTGGAATTAAGTTTCCTGTATTACTATATACAAATCCTGCTGGTGGCGGATTTTGATTTGCAAATGCATTCCAGTAACTTTGACTTGCAAATCCTTGTGGTTGTATACCATATTTAGTAAAATCATTTGGTTGTTGTGTTCCCATTATAGTCGGCCCTCCTGGAATAGGTGGTTTTACAGGTGAAGTTGTAATAGGTGAAGGTGTAGCACTCATTGATATTTCATTTAAAATATTTCCTGCTGGAGGAGTTTCTGTTGGAGGAGGCATCATCATTGTAGTATCTTTAACTTGTTGTGCAGCATCTTTTGCAGCTTCTTTTGCTTGAGCATTACCTGCCTTACCCACTACATTAGTTCCTAAAAAATTTTCAGGTAATGTATCTGCTAATGTCATAAGTTCCATGTTTTGTGCTAGTTCTGCATCACTTATATTTTCCCCTACAATTGGTGAAGGAGTATTAGGATTAATAGGCATAGAAGTATCTACAGGATTCATTAATGCTGAAGGTCTAGTTGATCCTTGAAATAAATTATATTGATCTAAAGGATTCATAGCCATCCCTCTTCTGTATTGTCTTTGCAAAGCCTGATTAGCACTAGATCTTAGTGCCTCAGGCAAGTATGTATTAAGACTTTGTCTTAATGCTAACTCGTTTTCTGCTCCTGCAAATGCATTAGTTATATTACCAGCAGCATCATATTTAGGAGCTAGATATTGTGACCATAAAGACTTTTCATATACATTAAGTTTATCAATTTCTCCTTGTCTTTGGTTTTCAGGCAAACTGTTTATTCTAGATCTTAATTTTTCAATAGCATCAAGTCCTCTTTTTAATGTGCCTCTAATATCAGGATCAGTCATTAACCAATTTTGAAATAAGTATGTATCTGTTGCATCTTCTAAAGCATTAGGATCTCCTGGAATATCTCCTAATCTTTGTGCCATTTTAAAAGCATTATATAATTGTGGTACTATTCCTTGATATGTTGCTTCCATAGGAGCAATGCTTCCTCCTGGCAACATAGTTGGCAAAGCAGTAGCATAATCTGATAAGTCTACCTGTGCAAATTGTGTTCTTCTTGCAGTTGGATCTAAATTTAAAGCTCCACCTAAAGAAAATATTCCTTCTTGTGCATAATTTTGTCCTTCAGCTGATGGGTCTGGGGCATACACATTAGCAGGAGAAGGAACGGGTTTTTTTGATTGTTGTTTATTTATTTGATCTTGCAATTTTTTTGCTTTCTCATCTCCTTCTTTAGTACCTTTTGCTTTTTCTTTAGCTAGTAATGTTTGTAATGTCTGTAAATCTACATCCGTTCCTTTAAGAAGATTATCTATAAAATTGGCTCTTTCTGCTTCTGAAAGATCTTCAGATTGTTCAAATTCTTTTAATAAATCTATTTGATCTCCTTTATATACTCCACCTTCAATAATAGGTTGAGGCATACCTGGGGCTTGTTGCATTCCAACACCTTCTAGCATACTAGGGTCTATAGGCTCTGCTTCTACAACATTTATAGCTCTTTCAAAATCTCTTTCTGCTTGTGCCATAGCTTCTTTCATAGTCATATCAGGATTAAGTCTATAAGATCCTGATATAGGTTCTTTTGATCGTCTTTCTGCTTCAGATTCTGTAAATCCTTGCTTCATTAATTCTTCTACTGTTAAATAACGAGTACCATCAATTTCTTGTGTCATTAAAGATTGTGCATAAGTATCTAAAATACTTTTACGAAGAGCTTCAAGTTCTTTGCTTTCTTTTGTAGTAAGTCCTGGAAATTTTCCTTCTGAATCAGCTCCTCTTAAAGAAAATAAAAATTGACCAACTCTTCCTATTGTTTTTCCTAAACCTGTTCCTGTAATTTGTTGATTTTGTTTTATATTTCTTATTTGTTCTAATAATTGTTGGAAATTCATTTTTTACTCCTCTTGTAAATCTGCTGGGGTTGGTTGCCTGGCACCTGGCCTAGGTGTACCTGGAGCCACTGTATTTGGCGGTGGGCCAGTCGGTGGTGTTGGTGGTACTCCCATCATAGCTTCAGGCATAGCCTGTGGATTTACTCCTGGTAGCCCAGCTTGTTGTTGTTGTTGACCTGCCATTGCTGTCTGTTCTAACATTTGTTGAGATTGTATTTGTGCCTGCAACTTTTGATTAATAATTGTAGTTAACTCTCCAAAGTATAACTGAGCTAAGTCAGGTCTGCCTCGTTCTTCAGCTGACTTCATTAAAGTATAAAGCTGTGCTTCAGGTAATGCTTTCTCTGCCATTTGCTCATTAAGTACTTCTTCCATATTATCACTATCCTGTAATCCAAGTATTTGATCTCTAATATACCTGTCAGATAGTAATGGGTTTTGTCCTTCTCTAGCAATTTGTGCCATACTCATCTTAGACATATCGTCTTGTGGTAGTTGACCAACAAATGTTATTTCTATATCTCCTGCATCTTTGATGGCTGCAGGAGTAATCTTTTCAGAAAAATAATTTCTATTCATATCTTGTCCTGTAAGCTCCATAGTATCAAAAGATTCACTTAAATATTGATCTGTTAATAACATACACATACTTATATAAGCACTTTCCATTGCTTCTATTCTAGGTGAGATTACAGAATCAATACCTTGTCTAAGAGTATTGATTGCAAATCCTGATAATTGAAATTGTATATCTCCGTAAAGTGTGTGTGGTATAGACCCTCTTTGTGTTGCTCCTGAAACAAGACCCATAAAAGCTCCTGTTTCTTTAGCTACTTCCATCATTCCTAATGGTTCTATATCTTCACCCTGTGCCAAAGATATCTCTGTACCTTCTTTATAAGGATCTTCATCAAGAGTTTTCATTCCATCTCTTGATCTAATCTTTAGTCCTTGCCGTCTTGCTCTTGATGTTAGTTCTAGCATAATAGACATTATTTGATTATTCTTTTCATAAAGTTCTCTATTATGTTTAAATATACTTTCGCCATGATCCGCAATAGTATCATCAATAGGAGTCATATCATTAAGTGCCTGTATCATAGGAGCTGACCCTACTGGCCCTAAGAATACAGGCACCCGATCTGATCCGTGTGGTGTAGGTTTTTTAGCTACTCTTCCGTTAGAAAGAACTACTGTGTTCATTTCTTTATCGTAATAATCATATACATCTATCCAATCTTCGTCATCATAGTCTTCGTTTTTTGGAAGTTTAATATTATATTGACTTTCAACCAAGTCTTTAGATTTTTTAACTTTATAACAAGCCCACTCTAATCCTTCATTACCAAGTGACCAATAAGTATGCATTGGATCCCAAGGTGTTATATCTACATAAGTTTTTTCATCTTTATCTTTTACAAGTAAAGATCTGCCTGCATACCAACCTCTCATGCATATATACCAAGCAAGTTGATTTTTAATTGAAGGCATACTATGTTTTTTTATTCTTTCATCTGCACTTCTTAAAGCACCAAGAAAGAATTTTTCTTTCATATTATTTGCTTCTCTGATTTCTTCTTTTTCACTAAAGTTAGGTATTCTTGCTACCATTTTACTTTGTACAACAAAAGAAATTATTTTATCTGCATAGGTAGATGGTTCATTTGAAGTATATGACTGATAACCATCACCTGCATCATAAGGATCTAGTCTATAAAGGGAATAATCCCTGTCCATTCTGTTACGAAGTGGTTCAGTAGCATCATAATGACTCTCTACTTTATCTATTATTCTTTCAGGTTTATAACTTTTCTTAGCCATTACCATCTCCTTACACGGATTGATGTTCTATTTTCTATATGTGCATAACCAAAATGGTTAATTAAACCATAAATTACGGCTTTAACACCATGATTATACTTATCTTCAGGCTGATTGCCAACTATATTTCCATCTCTATCTGTTTTCCACTTGTACACAAGTGTCTGTCCATTGAATGGATTTGGAGCAGCTCCAAACTCTGATAATATTCCTTTGCACTGAGGATTAATTATTAATCTTGGCTCTCCATTAGGAGCAAGTTTTAACATAGATTTTAATTTTTCAGTACCATCATTAATTTTTACTTTTTCTGAATCTAAAAATAATCCTGTCTCACTCATCCAAACTTCTGCAGGGGCAGCCATAGCCTGATGCTGATATCCTGCTACATCAATAACTCCAAACTGTACATCATTCCACCACTCTCTGTTCTGACAAATATTAATCATTTCTTCAGTAATTAAATTTTGTTCGTAAACCTCGTCAATAATCCTAACTTGATCATTGATGATCTGTATCGCTTCGATTGCATAACCGCCTGCGTAGCCTGGGTCGATCCACAAGTGGACTGCTTCTTCTGGTACATATGTAGCCTCTTGTGATATATGTCTGTCACTTCTGAACTCTTGGAAGACGACTCCTTTAGGAGGAGAAGGTATTCCTTCAATCCTTTCCATAAAGAAATCATCACTAGCTTCATTTTTAAGTTTTTGTATTTCAGGATCATCCTTGCCTCCTGGATATAAATGTTTATTCGTATAAGAAGGAAGAGAAAAAGATTTTTCATCACCTGCTCCATATTTCCATGCCTGAAACATTTGTGGGTACCAACCAAGGCTACCTTCAAATGTACCTGCAAGAAACATCCATGCACTTCTAGGTGCACATCTACCTCTTATTCTATAATAACTTTCTAAATCTAACTGACTAGCCTCGCATCCTATAATTCCATTAGGTGCCCTCATAGCCAGAGTACGAGGATCTTTAGCTGACTTGGTTTCAATAACAGTTCCATCAGATAATTCTATCTTACCTGGATCTACTCGCTTAGAGGCCTTTTTTAGAAGGCCTAACTTAGCAAAATCTTCTACTAAATAGTCAAATTCTGCCCTAGTTCTGCCGTAATCTGCAGCAACTAGCCAATATAAACCCTTTTCTTCTGTCTCAAATATCCTTCTAAGCAGGAATTTACTAGCAATCATGCTTTTTCCTGCCTGCTCTCCACCTGCTACAAGTGTAAATCTTTTATCGTTATCTAAAATTACTCTTTGCTCGTCAGTAGGTTCAAACCCTACCTTCTGATAAAGAAAATCTGTTAACTCATTTTGTGTTTGGGTCATTGATTATGTCCTCTGCCTGTTCTACTGCTTTTGATTTTGCTTTTTTCTCTCTTGCCATCTTTCTAAATTCAGATATAAGTTGTCTTGAATCATCACCTGTGTTATCAGATTGTTTATATCTTTCAGGCAAGTGAGCATTTAGCATAGTAATCAGTAAAACGGGTCTACCATAATCCCCTTTTTCTACCATTTTATCTATTAACTGAAAGGCTTTACTCTCTAATCCCTCTCCTACAGCAAGTTTTTCGTCATCAAACTCCTGTTTAAAGTCAGGATCCTGTTTAAACCATGAATATATAGTATCTCTATTAATAGGAAGAGAAGAAACTGCAGAAGAAATTGTTCTGCTTTTCTTAAATTGCTCTATAAAATCAGCTTTTAATTTATCTTTCTGTTTTTCTGTGTACTTTGACATTGTTTTCCTCTACTAATTTAAATATAATACTCTTGTTGACTATACTTAGTCAACTATTTCTCTCGTGGATAGGGGGATTTTCATCTCCTTGGGTTCCCCCTTATCCCTCAATAATTCACATTGTATCTACAACCGTAACTTCTTTTTTAGGTATATAGTTCGAGTGTTCGAGCGAGTGATGCGGGAACTAAAGATTCTAATAATCTAATAATTTCTACTTGACACCATTTGCTATATAGCTATATAATTTGCAAACGAGAGAATATTATATAGCTATGTATCTCTATAATAAGAGATACATTTGCTATAGATAGCTATTAAGTAGCTACCCCAGGTAACACATTTTGCAAAAAAAATTTTGTCATGGGTATATACTGCCCTAAAGACCACCCCATAAGACATACCCCATCACAATTTGTAGCAATCCCCCCATAACAAGCTAACATATCAGCAATCACAGCATCGCAATCCTTTTTAAGTTGTCGGTTGTGTGACATCATACGGAAATTAAATAAATATTCTTGGTAGAATTTCCTATCACACTTGCAGTGTGGTCATCTTTGTAGACGCGATGCACAAAGATAACATCAAAAGCATCGATAATCTCATTTATATGATACACCCTTGTCAAATATCAGTCGGAAATTCCCCCCAAACTATCTTCCTATCTTGAACTTTGATATTTTTGAGATTCCCTTCACTTTGCCTAAAGCAAAGCAAAAGCTCTTATTCATCGCTTTTGAAAATATCCACCACCCCAATTTCCTTTGTGATCCTTGCGGACTATGTCAATGATGGCCTTCGTGCTTCGCACAGGATGGCCTTCAATGAAAGTATTTGAACTTGCGGGTGTCCTTAGATCTAAAGATTATAAAAACATTCAAAAAAGGATAATCTAATGAAATTTATAAATAATTGTAATTGCTATGGAATAATGGCATTTGAAAAACACTCAATAGAAGAAAATTGTGAATTTGAGAATGAATCATGTAGATATGACCATGAACAAATGGTTAATGAAATATATGAATTTATTCAATGTCAACCTTGTCACAATGCATTTAACAACTTAAATAAAGGAAATTAAGATGAAAAAATTAATACCAATTTCAACACAACGAAGAATACTTAGAGATGTTACAAATAGTGACAAAACTATTAACTTCAACAAACTTGCTTTAGTTCTAGACTCACTTGAGTATGATACAAAGCATTGTATTCACAAGAGAAAACTATATTGGTTTAAATCTTGGGTACAAATTAAAAATAATGAATTTAATAAACGATTCAAACACTTAGAAAATGCTAATTGGTTTATTAATAGTTTAAATCAAGCAAGTAAATTGCTATTCAATAAGGAAATAATATGAAGTACAAAATAGTAAACAACAAACTAGTTAAATACATTCCAATCAAATGTATTCATATAGTAGAAGAAGAATTAGTATCAGATGAAATGAATCAAAATGAATTTGATACTAATCTTCAATATGAACATACTAGAAGTATCAGAATGACTAATTGGTTACAGGAAAGTAACTTAACAATGCACGAACATCGATTCTTTCAAAGATACCACATAATGTTTTGTATAGACATTCGTGACTCATTAGACGATACATATATCAGTTCATTAAGACATTGTAAAATTTGCTTACATATAGAATGCAATGTACATAGATAATAAGTATATAAAAAACTTGGCGTTGCACTTGACCCAAGTTTTTTATATTGGGATTTAGTTTTAGTATTTATTAATTAATTCAATAAGAGAGGCTTACAAATGCTAAACAACATTATTAATCAAAGACCATTTAGATCATTAGGATACTATATCCAACAACATTCTAGATTTATGACTAGAGTTATTAGAAGTAGTAACTTCAGACCATGTTTGTATGATGTTTATGATAAAAATGGTAAAATTATTTACAAAGCAGGTGAAACACCAACAGAAATGTTTGGTTGGAATTGGGAAGAGTATCAAGCAGATAAGACTAATTTGACAGATTGGTCAGAACTCCACCCATCAGTTGCACAGGGTAGTAATATCCCTTCTAAACCTCAACTTGATAAAATATCAGAAGAACAAAAGGTTAGAAGAGCAAAGCTAGACATGATGAAGAAAACAGATTGGACTTCGCTTTCAGATGATGAAATGGGTAAAGGAATGGTAGCATATACCAAACTTGAACAGGAAATCAGACAAAACTCCACTTTACTATGGTGTATGAAAGCCAAAAGATTAGGCTACTACACAAATGAAGGTACTATTAATACCAATGAATTAGTAAAAGCAGGATTCCAAGATGAAGTTTATGAGGCTAGTAAATCTTCAGTAACAGAAGTTAAAGAAGAACAATCAGCTATTCAAAAAGATCAACAAGGAAATCCAAATAATTAACTCCTTCTTTTTATCCCACTTGATAGTAGCAATACTATTGAGTGGGATTTTACTTTTAGTTGGGTGTAAAACCAAAGGAATGGAATAAAATAAGATAGGTTGTGAAACATTATAACTTAAATCAGTGGTGTAACAAATCACTAAGATTACTTATTAAAAACTTAGATGATACAGGTGCTAAATACTATTGTCCAATAACTAAAGAATATGGATTCTTTATTAGTAATTATGCAAAAGGTATCTTAAATGGTAGGAAACTATGGCAAACGAAGAAAAAATAGAATTTGATGTGATGTTAGATTTAAATAACCAAGCATTAAAAACAGAACAAAAATTTATGGATAAACAATTAAAAATTAACCTTCCAATAATTAAAGAGATTATTCAGTTCTATATTAAATATGACACAGAACAATTAAAAGAATTTATGCTAAATAGATTATCAGAATGGTATGTAGCTAATCCTAAACTAGCTAACAAAGTAATAGAACAAGAATACGACTCAATCATAGACTATATGGTTGATAAAGATTACGAAACACAAAATTCATTAGGGGAATAAAATGGGACAATATCATGTATTAATAAATTTAGACAAAAAAGAATTTGTTCATCCACATAAACTAGGTCTGGGCCTCAAACAAAGAGAACATAGTTTTACAGAAGGTAGTATAGGCGATGCAATATATATATTACTATCATTAGATAATGGTAAAGGCGGTGGTGATATGAATTCTCCATGGCATACAGACAATGGTTACTTTGGTAGATGGGTAGGCGATCATGTAGCAGTAATTGGCGATTATAATAATACAGATATGTTTTCAAGAAATGAAAAAATAATTGATTATCCAAAAGCATATAATCTAACTCATGAATATGATAAAGACTGGTGCCATGACTGCGAACCTGAAGAAAATCATTATAAAGATATATCAGATGAAATAGTCAAAGTGTTTGATCAAAACTTACCATTTAATATTGTAGAAGAAGATGCATATGAAACATCATTCAGAAAGAGACTATACAAATGAATGAATTAAATAACATTGATATTAAAGAATGGAACAATGCATTCTATAATAATAAAACGAAAATAAATACTTCGTTGCACTTGAAAAGTATTTATTTTCTAAGGAAATACTTTATTAATAAATTAATTAACTTTATAAAGAGAGGAAAAAAATGACAGCAATTAAGTTAATGACAACAGATCCTTATACTCCTATTAGAAAAATAAGATTACAAACAGAAGATGGTGTGATTTCTAGTAAGTATTCAATTCAAACTCATTATAAGCAGTTAGATACTACAAATGATGAGGAAGAATGGATAGAAGGTTGGCAAGAGGCAGGTGTAGTTGGGCATGATTATCTAGGAATACCTAATTCACAAGTATTAAAATTAGCTAATGAAGTTATAAATAATACAGCATTAGGATATCAATGGAAATTACTTAAAACATTTTGGAATGGTAAGAAATTTAAATTATTCTTTATATCAGATCAGGCATTTGATATAGCAGATCCTAATCAAAGTAGTGACAACATAGCATTAGGTTTAATGTATGAAAATAGTTATGATGGATCTACTGCATTGAGTGTGAGATTAACATTAACTAGAGTAATATGTACTAATGGCATGATGAGTCATCAGTTCTTACCTGGAATTAAAATCTTACATAATTTAAGTAATGAAGATAAATATATGCAAGAGTTAGGAAGAATAGAATCCATGTTAAATACAGGTATTGAAAATAATTTAGTTGTAAAACCTGCATTTATAGAAATGAATCAATCTTATCTTGATGCAGATATGATTACAGTGCTTAGAAGAGAATACATTAAAGATTTACCTACTAACACATTTGGTAAATGCATAGATAAATTTACTAAAGATCCTATTAGTGGACATACAGCTACAGTATGGGATTTTTATAATGCATTCACTGCACAATTATGGCATGAAGAAAATGATTCAGTAGCAACATTTAAATGGAATAGCTATGTTACAGACGGGTTTATTAATTTTGCAAATCAAGAATTAATAGTAAAGGAATAACAATGAGTAGAAAACTTTTTAATAAATTAGAAGAACAAAGAGATGTCTATTTAAATTTACAAAATAGTAGTAAAAAATCTACTACTAGAGAAATAGAATTTACTTATGTTGGCGATCACATTGTAGTTTTTCACAAAGATGCAGAGGCTTTTAAAATTAATATGATAGTTAAAACTTCTGTAAGAGAAGACTTATTAAAAATTGCTAAACATTATGGATTAATATGGAAAAATCCTAAAGTAAATGAGTTTAGAAAAAATAATCAAATGATGTCTCAATTAATAAAAATAATAATAGATGATTTTCTTGAAAAACCTGAAATAATTAAAGTTTTAAAAGAATACGAAGAAGATGAAGAAGAAATTAATTATGATATTAATTCAATGAATCCAGAGCTTTTAGATAGACTAACTAGTATGGATGACAAAGCTAAATTTATAGATTATGCCAAAAAATATAAAGAGGAATAATTATGAGTATAATAAAAAAACTGCAAGGAATACAAGAAAAGTATGCCACTAGAACAAAACCAAGAATGAATACAGTATTAAATTTTCGTAGCTGGAAAGATAAATATCATTTGTACATAATTGCTTGGTATTTTAAAGTTCTTCCAACAAATAAAAATGGTTATTCATATATCACTAATTCTAATTATAATTACTTTACTATTAATAAACTACTTGAATTAATAGTAAGTGATTTTTTGGATAACGATGATGTAAAAACAATCGTTAAAGATTGTTTAAAAAATGAAAGTGATATAAGAAGACAACTATTAAATGCAGGTAAAACAGCATTAGTAAAAGAGGCATTAATAAATACTTTTGATATGGCAGATCAAGAAAGAGAGTTAAATAAATGAAAATTAAAGAATGGAATGAATTTGCTTTTAAGCATTTAGCAGGTTGCACAATAGTTGGTGTTAAATGGCAAACTCCTAAAATAGCAAGACAACAATATGGTTGGGAAAGACAGGCTTTGGAATTGATATTAAAACGAAATGGAAAACATTTCGTTTTAACAGCAATGGCAGATGATGAAGGCAATGGCCCAGGGGCATTATCGCTTACATCATTTGAAACAAAAATTATTAAAGGGGAAACTTATTATAAATTAGATGAAGTATTCCCTGTTCAATATGAATAAAGGAGAATCATATGACAAAAATTAATTGGCAAGTATTATCAGAAGAACAATTTTCAGCTTACGAAGAAGTAAGACAAAGTGGCGAAACTAATATGTTTGACACACCAAGAGTCGCAGAATTAACAGATAACTTTTTAACAATAGACCAAGTGTCAACTATTATAAGCCATTACGATGAACTTAATAAAAAATATCCATTAGTAAGGGGGAGTTATGCCTAATTGGTGCAATAATGATGTAGTTATTGAATTTCCTTCAATAAAAGAAAGAGATAGATTCATTTTAAATTCAAATAAAGAACTTACAAAAAACGGAAAAAAAGATGTAGGCTTTTCTTTTGATGCATTAATACCAATGCCAAATGAATTTAAAGAAATGCATATTGGATCTAATACTATTAATGGTAAAAAATATTCACATTGGATTACAAAAAATGGTAAAGATGTTGGTGTTTCAGATGTAGTATTAGATCAACTAAAAGATATGTATGGTGTAACAGGTTGGCGAGAATGGGCACTTAATAATTGGGGAACAAAATGGGATGTGCATGGGGATGCTCACATGGGTGTTGATAGACAATTTATCAACATATCATTTGAAACAGCTTGGTCACCACCAATAGAAGTCTATGAACATATTTATAAAAATTATAAATGTGATATTAGAGCTAATTATGATGAACCTGGTATGGGTTATTACGGTACATGGGAAAATGGACATGATGAATCATGTGAATATGAAGAATAAAATTGACAAATGTGCTATAATACTAAAGAGAGAAATAAATGACCATAAAGAGGAATTATGAAATCCGTGAACCTATTTGGAATGGTAGCCTTAACAAAAGGCAAATAGGACTTGCAGTTAATCGAATCCAAAATATTGACGAATTAAGAGTTCAAATTACTAAGAAAAATAAACACGGAAAAAAAATCTATCCTGATACTTATGTTATTACTCCTGAGTTTTTTAAAAATTACGAAGGAGAAACAATAAATAGATATGGAATAGAATTAAAATTGTTTTTTATTGATGATTTAATAACTGTAAAAGAACGAAATAATTACAGGAAAAGTAAATTTTTAAATGAAGTCAGTAAATATGGAAAGTTTAGACAACTCAAAATTATAAACAATAAAGAAACAGAGGTAATAAATGGTAAATCAAATACCCGCAATACTAAATACAAACCCACCCGAAGCCAAATCTAGTGACCCTGAATTAACAGAAGTAAAATTAGATGTCATTAGTTGTATTCCTTCCAATAATTTTGGCAAAGAACAATTTGAAATTGAGGCTAAAGCTGAATCAATAGACAAATACTATTCTAAAAAATATTGGATCCCACAAACAATGGGAAGAGTAGAGAATGGCAAATCTTATACAGTAGCAATGAGAAGACGAAGACTAGGTCAAACAAGAGAGGGTGTAATAAAAGAAGGCAGAAATGCTGACGGATCTTTTATTAAACATAATTGGGATTGGGAAATAATGGCTATTACAGAATACGATGGTAGCACAACTACATCACAACCAATACAACAACCTAAAGACTTTTTAACAGAGCCTAAGGAGGCACCAATGCAAGTAACACAAGCAACAACACAACATACAATGACACAACAAGAATCAATAGCTAGATCAGTAGCACTGAAAGCTGCAGTTGATATAGAAATTGCAAAGTTAAATAATAAATTGACAGATGGTAGTCAAAGTATGGAAAATATCTACATAAATGCAGACGAATTGTTAAGTTATTTAACAGATAGTCAAATGCCTAATGGTGTTAGAAACGATTTACCTGAACAACAGTAATAAATAATTTGCTTCCTAGCCTTTGAAAGCAAATTATTTATATGAGAGTAATTTAGTTTTTGTTTTAAATTCCTTTTGACTTTCTAGATTACTCTCTATTTATTTAATACTCTTAGTGAAGTTCCTGTTACTATTGCATAGAAGTCGGCTATAAGATCTTACCCGAACAATAGTTATAAACAGCTTAATGTCTACTAGAATCCAGGAAGGTAGGAGCTAT
>TARA_R100001594_G_scaffold74235_1_pt1 | contig 23077 bp, 21 predicted proteins | sample TARA_R100001594 | Tara Oceans TARA_R100001594 (sample SAMEA2622752) | marine metagenome | biome: marine biome (ENVO:00000447); feature: marine epipelagic mixed layer (ENVO:xxxxxxxxx); material: "saline water (ENVO:00002010), including plankton (ENVO:xxxxxxxx)" | depth 150 m | reverse complement strand
GAGTGTTTATCATATAAATATTTCTGAAGTTCAATTATTGTTTTAATATTTCTTTCAGTTTCATATGCTTGTATCAAGTAATTAAATAGTTTATTTCTATTCATATCTTGATGGTTATTTTGTGTAAGTTTCCTATTATAAATATCAGTAGAAACAAATTTATGTTGATTATATTCATTCCATTTTTCATTAATATAATCTTTAATTTTTCTAAAGAATGGTATAGAATTAGCTATTTTATCACTTATTCCACCATATAATAACTTGAATGTTATCTGCTTCGATTCTTCATATGTTGAACCATAGAAACTTGCTAAGTATTCGTGAACCGATGCTTGTGGGAATTTGTACCCAATGAAATCACCAATCAATCTTAAATGATAAGCATCATAATCATATTCAACTAATAAATCATTTTTGGGAACAAAAGCCCTCCGTTGTGCGTTGTTCAAAGCTGCGAAATTAACTGTTCCGAATGCGTTACTTGGCCTACCTGTTGATGTGGTTAAGTTGTAATTAGAATATAATTTACCATCTGATATGTGTTTCTTCACTCTGATGTCAAATATATCACATATGTTATCCACAACTTTAACACCATGCTTTTCTATTGAGGTGAAAGCCACCACAACTTCTTCATTATATCGTTTATAATGTTCAAAATCAATGGTATCTTTTTTAGCCCAAACTTGTTCAATATCTTTTGATACCTCATCACACCACTCCAAATGTTTAACTGATGGGATTATGTAATTAACATTTTTCATATTGTAATATTTGTTATTCATATAATCAATAGCATTGTTCTTCACATCTTCACTCAATGGTTTGTTATCAATCCACCAATTCAAGATGTTAATATCATATACATTTTTGAATGGGTGAATGGTTAATAACTTTTTAGCATCAGTTGTTATGATTGTTGAATCAATTAGGAAATCATAAGAATCTTTCTCTAATGTATCCATATGATTGATTTGAAGCATTTTACCAACACCACCAAGTTGTTTCACATACAACAATGATAGTTTGTTTTTCTCATGCAATTGATGGATAAACCCATCAGAAAATATAGGAATGACGATATACATATGGTATAATATATAACCTTTTTATGTTATAAAACAAATGTTTTTTTAATCATTAAATAAATTACCCTTAAAAAACTTCGTTGATTGTTTATATGATTCTAACGATAAAAATTCATTAAAATCTTTAGCAAAGGAATCATAATTAAACAACTTACTTGGTACTATTACAAAATTAGAACCTTTAACTAAAATTTTATATTTTTCATCTTCAACAAAATCTACTTTATATTCATATGAGTATTTAGGAAATGCTGAGAACTTACCCGTTCTATTATCAAGTTTAAATTCAAAATCCTGATATGTAATATTATTTAATCTTACTTTTAATTCATGTGGAATATTTCTAACCTCCCATGTTTGATTATCAAATGTTATTTTTGGTGAGTGTTTAGATTCAAATTCAAAAATATAATCAAATTTATCATCAGGTCCATTTCCAACAAATTTTAAGTTTTTAATATATTTATCAAATGAACTACCAGTTAAACCAAATGCAGTTGAACCTATTATTTTATTTAAAAATGTTTTACTTATTACAACATCTTTTGGTTTAAAATATAAACCACTTTCACTCTTTTTAATTGCTCTAATTCTTGGAACGGTTTCTATGGTGGTTGACCAAGTTGATTGATTAACATTTTGAGTAACCTTTGTTATTTGAAAATAAAGTAAATTTCTTTGCCTTTCGGGTAAATAATCAACTCTAAATAAATCACCTGGAGCTAATGATGATATTCCATAAATCGTTAATGATAAACTAGCAATTGATAAAAGTGTTGGAACTTTATCTATATTATCCCTTTTAGCTAAAAATTTATAAAATTGTGATACAGAAGATGCTGTCCATTGATTATTTTTAGTTTCTTCTAATTGAGAATCTGTAATTTTATTACTCGTTTCTACCCTATTATCTTTAACTGTTTCATCTTTGTTTTCAGCAGCTTTAACAGCTCCATCAAAACTAACTTTATCCGAAAAAGAAACTTGTAAAGAATCTAAAAGAGTATTTGAATTGTTATCTGATGATTTTAAAATATAATCATTATCAAAATTAAATGATATTTCAGAATCTAAAGCATTATCTTGTTCTACTTTTTCGGTTTGATAAACTCCTATTTCAGGTAAATAAACAACTCCAATCTGAGAATTTTCATCTTTATTTACCATATTTAAACCTAAGTATTTATCAATAATTGAATCTAAAGGAAGTAATGATTTACCAGTAGGCATTGTCTGTATAGCTAACATGCTTTGAAAATTACCTTTAGGGATTGATATTGATAAATCATATGATTTAACAATTGAACCCTTTGACATTGGTTTAAACATAAATAACTTTTTAAAAAATTCTTCTTCAGAATTTTTTTGATTATTTAATAAATTTCTATCTACTATTGACAATTTAGTATTATCTAAAGTTGAACTAGTTAAGTTTAAGTCAAAAACTTCTTGTGAATCATCACTAATTATTTTTAATATATCCAATATGGCATCTGAAATACTATCATTATTTTTAAAAGAATTTTTAATAACTTGTAAAGACACAAACAATTCCCTTATTGGCATTTTATTAAAATTATTTTTTTCTAAATCAACTATTTCATCATCAGTATAACCGACAAAAAAATTATCTCTTGAAACTGATGGTGTTTTATTTCTTTTTGTATTATAAGTGTTACTCCAATCATTTGGATATATATAACTTATATCAGTAGCGTTTTTTTCATACTTTTGCCTATTAAATAAATTTTTATCCCACCTAACATATGATTCTGATGAATCGAACCTAGCTTCAAAGTTTCCACCATCTTTTTTAATATTTTCACCCAAAATATTTATCAAATCTCTACCAACACCAAATTCACCATTTAAAATTTTATCTTCAAAAAATCCAATAGATACATATATATTTTTGGTACTACCAGGAGCAACTCCACCCTCACTATTAATAACTGTTTGCCAATAAACACCAGTTGTTAAAGAATTTTTAGTTGGTATATTACCTTCACCTTTTAAATTATCAGCTGCGAATAAAAAAGATAATTTTGTATAATCATTAATTGATTCAGCACTATTTGTCCAATCAGGATTTAATAAATTAAAATCTTCAAAATATTTAGATGCGTAATCCATAATTTCAGCATCTAGTAAATATTGAATCCTATTTTTTAATTTATTATCAACATCACTTTGAATTAAAGCAGCATTTTTTGAAGTAAGTTCTACAACACATTCAACACTTCCATCTTCTTTTATTTTAGCGTCAAAACTATTCACAATACCAATTATGGTTTCTAAATCACCATAAGAATCTGTTACATACCCACTCTCACCAAACAATATTTCTTCTATTGAATTTCCTCTTGGATTTAGGGTTATTTTTTTATCATCTATTAAATCTTGAGGTTTATATAATTCCTTTAATGAATCCCAACCAAAATCAACAAATACTTGTGCTCCAGGTCTTAAAAAATATTTTGAATAAATTTTATCATAATCATGAAAGTTATGGACAATAAAATTTATGGTTGTTTTTTTTATACTACCCAAAGCTCCCTCTGTATTAGATGTTACGGAGGTGATACCAGCGGCTGGTTTCATAAATTCATTTTGATTGGTTTCAAAAATATTTGGTATTACATCAGTTGATTTAATACCATCATTAGATAATTTATTTGTTACCTGTCTAACATCTAGTGGATTTGAAAATTCATTTAGTGTGTGATTACCAATTTCATAGATAATTTTTTCATGTTTGACAACTTTTATTTTTTGAGTTTTACCATTATCAATTTTTTTATTCATCTCAACTTTAGCTCTTTGAGGAGCAGATTCATAACTTTTAGGATTTATTTCATCTGATTTTTGTGGAATACCATCATTTGCATGAGTTCTAACCTCTATAGCTGCCCACATTCTAACAAATGGTGTTCTTGAAGATAAATCAGCAACACCATCAAAGTTTAAATCATTTAATTGTCCATGTGTAAATGGAAATGGTTGATGATTTGGATCATCTAAATCTTGTTTATAGTTTGAAGTTATTGGATCTAAGGGATTTCTATTTTTTTCAGCTAATAATTGTCTAGCCTCTAATTTTTTCTTAACCCTATTTTCTATATCAGAACCGAATACTCTGTTGTTTATACCAGGCATTTATTAATCCCCTCTAGCAAATTCAGTATTGTTTGGAATCCTTAGTGATGTTCCCGCAGGTATGTTCATTGTAGATATATTATTAGCATTAGCGATGAACCACCAAAGTGATTGGTCACCATAAAATTGTTGAGCTAATAAATCAAATCTATCACCTTCTGTAGCAATAACGAATATATCATCATTACTTTCAGGAACGGATTGATAAATAGTTGTACCATATTTAGGATAACTTTTAGGTCTATCTTGACTTGTTTTTGATTTGTTTATTTTTGTTAATCTATATCTTGACATAATTTATCCCCTATGAATACCCGTGAAAATGTTGTGCTGGAGTATTATAACTTGGGGGTGCTTCGTGTATGACTTGGTAACTAACTGTAACATCGCATAACTTAGGAACTCTTTTACCATTTTCTATTTCCCAGGGAGAATTTTCAGGCCAAGTATAATTTAAACTTTTTATAAAACCGGCTATTTCGTGTTTAGAATTACCAAACAATTCACCCATTCTAAATCTTGTCAATGGTGGTTTCATGCGAAGTTTTCCCCCCAAATTGAAATCCTTTTTATATTCAGGATAAACCATTGATGTTAACAGATTTATTTTTTCATAAATCACACGCAATTCATTTTGACTATGAGCTGCAGTTTTAAAAGTGAAATTAATAACTCTATCCGTTGATGAATAATTATATACTGGTTCACTTCTACCTATATAATTTGTCGAATCCCAACTTGGTGATAAATCTTCAGTTATACTTGTTAAGTATGCTCTAAACACAACATATTTATTATCCCGTAAATCTTTGAAATAAAATGGCATTCCATATTGTTCAGATTCTACAACATCTTGAAAATTCGGCCAACCTTTACTAGCACCTTCTAATGTATCACCATTTAAAGCTGGTAAGACGGTGTGTAAATCACTCATTCCACCATTCACATTAGCCGGATAGAAACTTCCTGCTACTCTCCTATCATCACCATATTCAATATCAATCTGTTTAGATCCAACATTACTTGCATATTTTTCGTTAGGATGATCTAATCCTGAATATGGTGAATCAAATGGTGGTTTAGAATGTTTATTTTCAGATGATCCGAAAGTTGAAGTGAAACCTTCTATATGTTTTGATACTATTGATTGTGGGTTCTCCACTGAAGATAATGATGAATCTGATGTGAGTTTTTCATTTAATGGGTCACCATCACTTGCACCTAAAGCTTCTTCATTATTAATAAGACTTTCATATTGAGATTCGGAAGGGATTTTCTCAAAAGGAGTTTCTAATTGCCCTATACCACTTAACCCAGCTTCTGATGAAAATATATTTCCTTGATTACCATTTACATGCTTATTTGATAATAAATTTGGATTAGATACAGATTGTCCTTCAGCCGGATCACCTAAAACCTTTTCATTTTTTACATCACTTTCATATTGACCTATACCATTTTTTCCTGATTTTATATTAGCTCCCAATTCACTATAAGTATTTGTTCTTTTTGGTGTTGGAAATCCTCTTTCTACATCAGGAATAGCTCTTGGATTTACACCTTTATTTAATCCAACACCACCTTTACCACCACCTGGTATTCTTGATTTTAAACCTTCCTTTAAATCTTTTTCTAAATTTTTATAATTAGTTGTAACTGCATTTGATACCTCTTCACCAAATTCTTTTAATCTATTTTTAATTGGTTTTGCTATTTGATTAGCTAATTGTTGTTTTTCTTTCTGTAAATATTCAATAGTATCATTTCTAAACCTTAGTGCTCCTTTTGATACATCATTTTGAATATCATCAAGAAAATCTAAAACCCCTCGACTTGGTTTTATTACTATAAAATTACTTACTTTACCTATTGCGCCACCAACCGAACCAAAGAAGTTAGCTATTCTTTGTCCACCCTCACCCAATTGAAATCTATTAGCACCCTCTGGCATATCAGGAATTAAATCAGATAAAAATGATAATGATGGTAAATCAACAGTTGGAGCTTTTAACTTTGGCAATTTAATGTCAAGTGAAATTGGAGAACCACTAAATTTAGGAATTTTAGGACCATATTTATCAAAATTAAATTTAGGAGGTTTACTTATTTTTAAATCAAAATCTTGTCCATATGGTTGTGGTTTAAATAAATCAGCTAAACTACTTTTAATAGCGTTTCCTGTATCAACAGCTAAGCTACCAACAGCACTTCCAATATCACTAGCAGTATCTATTACAAAATCAGTAACATCTTGAGCAGCTGAACCTTTTTGTTGGTTTACAAATTTAACGAATGATTTCCCATCAAGAGTAGTTTGTGGTGATAATTGATCATTAAAAGGGTTTGGGTTCATTTCCCCCAATTTATTACCCTTCATAACTTGCATAGCAACACCTCTAAGACCACCCATACTATCTTCATATGTTCCTGTAGCAGATGTACCTCTAAGTTCAAATACTGTATCTGTATAGTTTATTGGTGGATAAAATGTTAATGAATTTAAATCTGGATCTTTATTTATATCAAAAAGAAGAGGTATATCAGGTACAGTTATACCGAGACTGTTGTTTAGAAAATTTTCTATTGGTCCAAAATTACTTAATTCACCAGTTACAGCTAATGTATCACCAGCTTTAGTATAACCACCCCAATTTTTATAATTTTCTTTACCACTACCCAAATAATAAATGCTAGCTCTATTTCCCAATTTAGCTAAACCAACCTTAAATCTTAAATCTGATATTGGAAATGGTGTACCAACTCCGAAAGAAATTCGTGTATCTTTTATACCCTGTGTTTGACTTGCTCCACTCAAATCTCCAGCACCCAATATATTAGGTTGAAATGGGTTGATGTTTACATTTGGGTTGGCAGATGGTCCTGGTGGTTGAAATGTTGTATCACCAGTTGGACTAAAAACACTCTTTAATTTTTCTAAACCCAATTAATTTCTCCTAAACAATATCTGTAAATCCTTTTTGTACAGATTTACCAATACCTTGAACAGCAGAACCACCAAATCCAAAGTAATTAGCTTCATCTCGTCTTAATCCTACTATTTCATCTCTTACAGGTTTCATAGCATCAGCAATAAAACCACCCAACATCTCAATTGGAAGAATTGCTTCTTGTGAGTGAACTTGCATTAAACCATCTGTACTCGTTATACCACCATCTTTAGCTGAAGCCATTGTTCTAGCACTCGATACTTTTGTTTTTAATAAACCAATAGCACCTAAAGCTAATGGAATACCCGCACCAAATGGTATTTTAGCAAAGCTAGTGAAAATAGCTCCAATAGCATTAGCAATTTGTTTTCCAGCCATATATGATAATGCTGCTGATATCGATTTAATCAACATTGGTGATTCTGATAAATATCCAGTAACTTTAGCAAAACCGCTAGCAAGAAAAGAAACTGCAGGACCTAAAGTATTAACCAAATCAGCACCAATGGTTTTAAAATCATTTACCATTTTAGTTATATTATCTAATGAATCTCTACCAAGTAATTCTTCAAATGGTTTTGTTCCTGCTATAGCGTCATTAATGGTTTTAACTTTATTTTGATTATTGACAACCTTAGATAATTGTTCTACACTTAAACCTATTGATTCTGCTAAAGCCTTTCTTTCAATTAAATTTAATTGATTAAATTCAGCTTCACTACCAACTTGTTTGGTAATTTCAACAGCAACACCTTGCAAATCATTATTTAACGCTAATTGTCTAGCTCTTTGTAAATTTATATTTCTACCTAATATAACTGAGGCTTCTAATTCTTTATTAAGTGAATTTTCAAAATCTAATAAACCTTCAGCCACACCACCAATATCTTTTAATGATAATCCAAGTTTATTGGCTTGAATAGCAGCTTTAGCTAAATTATCAGGTGTCATACCTGTAAATTTAGCGATTGTTTCTGATGATTCTGCTATATCTTTAATAACAGCATTTGGAGCAGCGTTATTAGCTTGAGCTAATAATGATGTTTGTTTTGCGAAATTATTAGCTGATTCAAATGATAATCCACTAATTTCAGTTAATGAACCTAATAATCTTACACCCTCTTGATTACTTACACCAATTGCTCTTGATGTATCTAATACTTGATTAGCTAACCCTACAGCTTCATCTCTACTAACACCAAAGTTAGTTGTTAATTCTTTCACAACATCAGCAACATCTTTCATATCAAATCCAAGTCTGACTGCGTTTGTCGATGCTGATAACAAATCGGCTTTAAATTCAGCGTTTTTCATTCCAATAGCGCCAAACTCATCACCAATAACAGCAGTTCTAGCTGAAAATAGTTTTAATATTCCGGCACCAATAGTTAAACTTGCTACAACTTTTTTCAATGTGGAACTCTTTTTTTTAAAAATTGTTGACAACTCACTACCAAATGGGAGTTGGCTCTTTAAACTATCAGTTAATTGTTCCATTAATTCTGATTGTTTTTTTGTTTCTTTCACTGACTTTTGTTGTAAATCATATTGTTCATATAAACCTTGTGTAACTTCATCTGATTTATTAGCAAATAATCTTGTAAAATTAAGTTTGGCTTTTGCAGCCATAGTTCCCAATTTATTAGATTTATTTTGATTATTTAAAACATTTAAAATATCTTTTCCAGCTGTGGTTTGTTGTTTAGCTAAGTTTAAATTTTCTTTTGAATATTTTCCACTTTTTTCATTTGCTTCTGCAACTGTTAATAAAGCATAACCTAAATCTTCACCAACACCTTTGAGTGAATCAAGCGTATTTTTGGATTTATCCAACTCCGAATTAAATTGTTTTACAGTATTTAAATCTTTTACAAAATCTCTAGCCATCTATTTTCTCTTCTCAATAAAATCACTAACTTTTTTCTTATCAGTTTTATAACCATATTGTTTTTCTAAAGCTTTAGCTATTTTATCACCAATTTGTTTTGATTGTTTTTCATAATCTTTTAATTTTTTATTACTTTTTTCAATTTCTTTTTTAAGTGTTTCTTGCGCAGATTTACTAACTTTTTGTTGAATTGATTTTGGGATAATACTACGTATCAAATCATCAAAAAATCCTTCTTTGATTATGTTATTTGTATTCATATATGATTTTTTCTTCGGCATAAAACTCTCCATTAACTCATATATAAATATTAAAGATATAGAAAATTACCCACCAAATCTTGATTTAGGTGTTTTAGATTTCTGTTGAGCCTTTTTTATTTCATCACTTTCTTTTTTCTTAGTATCAGATAATTTTTTATAATAAAACTTTCTTAAAAAAGATGGCATATTATAAACATCTGAATGTGTGAATCCACTTCCAAAGTAAATCAACTCAAAAATTTGATTGTGAATATCTGGTTTGTTTTTAGGAGTTAGGCCAAAAAAAGTTTACCGTCATTGGTATATCTACCTTGACAGTATCTCCCTCCAATTCTATTTCTTGTGTCAATTCTATATCAGGTGAAACTTTGTTGATATGTTTTCTTAATTCTAATGAATCTCTTGAAAGCATATTTTGAACAAATTGATTAATTGTATTTACATCACCATCACCATTTACAGATGTAACGGTATGTCGTAATCTTGTAGTTAATTCAGGACTAACTTGAACACCTGTTTTCTTAATACCCTTTAACTCAGTATCAATTAACTTTTCTTCTTTACCCGTAAGCAATTTAAAAGTAATCTTAGCCTTTGATACTGGTAATTCTAATTCAAATTTATTACCCTTAACATCATCAGGTATTTTTTTGAATGGGCAATCAGCCAAATTAAAAGTGTGATTAAATGTTTTTTCTGTATTAGGGTTTGTTACTTCACATTCATATTCTGGACCATAAGCCAAAATACGAGCTGCTACCATTATAGCGTTTTTATCCCCTAATACTAAATCATCACATTTAATACCTTCTGTAACGATTAAAGAATCTAATAATTTATCAATCACAACACCTTTCTTGATAAGATTTTGAGATGTCAAAATATCTTCTTCTTTAGCCGTCATATATTTGATTTCGATTTTACCATTTGAGATTGGTGAATCTTTAGGATATACTTTACCTAAACTTGGTAAATCTATAACCTCACTGTGATACTGCTTATTATCAGCCATTTATAACCCCCTATACTTCTAACGCTCTCCTAAACCAACCAAATAAGAATTTCTCTTGTTCTGGTTTTTTGTTTACTAAATCGTAGTAGTGTTTTAATCTATAACAACGAGTTCTGTTATCACAAGGTTTGTATTTGTTGATTGCTTCAATGGTTTTTGGTCCTAATCCACCATCAACATCTAAATTACCACCTTTTGAATTAACAGCTCTCTGTAATACTTTTACTGCTGTACCTCTTCCTTGATTGATACACATATCAAAAAATATATGTTTCAGATTATCGGGCATTGAAGGTACTTTATTTGCTACCCAATAATCATCATAGTAAATTTGTTTCGCTTCTTCTTCTGTAAGATTTTTTATATCAACATCGGGATAGAATCTCTTGGTGATTCCGTATTTAGTTTCACCTCCAAGATCTTTCGGGTCATTTACATAACCACCTTCATGCTTTATAACTATATCTATTATATCATCAAATTTTGTTAACATTAGAATTGTAATATAGCGTAGTCGTATCTTAATGTTAATGATATTTCAGTAGGATCACTTGAATCAAAAGATAAATCACCAAAATTAGCAGCTTCAATATAAGCACCCTTTAGTGACCACTCTTCAACTTTATCTCCAACAGGACCTAATACATTAAAAGTAATATCTTTTTTGTAGAAATCTGAATAACCATTTCTACCAGTAACAGATTCGTGTCCTAATCTAATCCACTCCATAACAGCTTGAGCTCCACTTGGAACAATAGGATCATATAATGTTATATCTAAAGTTTGCCATTGACCTTTACCTTTAACATAACGAACAACATTCATATGATGTAATTCAACAGTTTCAAAATTTATAGATGGCCTATTCGCAGTTCTAATTAAGTAAGCTGGAATACCATCAATTTCCATTATAAACCGATTCTTTAATTTCGGTTCAAAGGGTGTAAACATTATATCATTAGCATCAATCAACTCTGCCATTTAATTTCTCCCAAATTTTTGGTTACATATTTTCATATATAAATATCTACAAACACAAAAAACCATCAAATAAATGATGGTTTTCTGTTTTTGATTGTTATTTATCCATCGTTTTATTCAGGAAATGCAGCACCTGTAGGTTGTACAACAAAATCCAACACTATGAACTCTGCAGTTCTTGTAGGTTGTAAGAATAATTGTCCAACTAATTGATTTCTATCAATAACATCAGGTGTGTTATTCGTACCATCCATCACCACTCTGAAAGCAGTTAAACCACTTTGTGATTGAACTTGTTCTAAGAATGGATTAACGATGTTTAAGAATCTATTTCTCAAAGCCGCATTGTTTTGTTCAAATAATAAGAATCTTGAACTTGAAGCGATAAACTTCTTAACTCTAATAAGTAATCTTCTTACATTGATTCTATCTAAAGCTGATGCTTTTTTCTGTAATGTTTTTTGTCCAAACACTGTTACCCCTTGTCCAGGAAATGTAGCAATTGGATTAACATTTGAATCATATAAATCATCACGATTACCTTGTGTTAGTTTTCTTTCAGCTTGAACAGCAATATCAATTCCACCACGATTCAATCCAGCTGGTGCGAACCAGGGGTGAGCCACTTTATCATTGAAAGCGTATATCCCACCGATAGCAACAGATGGTGGCACCCATCTTTGTGTTCCAGCGACTTGAGAATCTGGTACTTTAATCCACGGCCAATACATAGCTGCGAAATTAGAATCTCTTGTTTCTGCCTCTGTTGTTGCTGTAGCTAATGTACTAGCAAATGGTACAGGATCTAATACAGCGAAACAATCACCTCTATCTTCACACACATCAATTATTTTACTAGCTATTGATGTATGTGTGTTGGCTATAATACCTGGAGTTAATATTAAATTAATATCATACTCATCTTGGTTTGCTAATAAATCAAGAGCGTTTTCATATCCAGTTTTACCCTCATCATCTGTCTGAGGTTTTAATCCTTGTGATTGTAAACCGATATTCTCATAAAAATTAATAGGATTAGATACACTACCTCTATTATTTCCTAAAGCATCAAACCCAACAACACCATCAGTACCACCACCAAAACCACCATTACCAGAACCACTACCGATTTCAGGTAAAGATGCTGATGCTGCTGGTACTCTTACCTCACCATTTTCATCTAAATAATCTATAGTAGTATTAACATTCTCTACTGTAACAAATTTAGATTTTTGTGGAAATGAACCAGTTAATTGAAGATATTTAGTAGTACCATCAGTTCTAACAGTAAATCTTTGGTCACCTATTACTTTACCGATATAATTGGTTGAATTAGGATCTAAAGTAACATTATTAAATGTTTCAAGAGTTTGTTTTCTTTTTATATTATCATTACCAGCTCTGATTACAAGGGTAAATGTACCTTTTTTCTCATTTTTATTTGATATTTCATATCTGATATTATGTTTTGAACCACTAAGTAAAACATTATTTGTAGTGGCTGTAGTGGAAAAATTATCCATAATACTTCCATCAGATAGTGTTTTTAAAGAAAATGCCTCATCAGTTGAACCTGCAGCTACAGTTCCACCCGCTACACCATCAAAAGCTACAACTGTACTTAAATCTGAAGAATCAATTTGACTAAAGAAACTTGGTGTTTTAGATGTCGTAGTTCCAGCTGATCCTGTTGTAACAGTAAATGTTTGATTTCCAGCCGATGATGCACTTATAGCTATTTTAGCACTACCAATAGCAGAAGCTGTGATGTTTAAACTACTAGCAGTAATAGCGTTTGCTAAATTTAAAGCTGATTCTTGTAAATTAGCTGCTGCGTTACCCGATGTTCCAAATTGAAGAAAAACTTGATTTGCAGTATTTTCTAAACCAACTGATGATGAAACAAATGTAAAATCAACACCACCAATTGATATTTCATCGGAAGATCCCGATAGCGATCCGGACGGATTGACATTAAAAATGAAAGAACCTGTTGAAAAATTTTGTCCTGTAACATCACTTCCTGATTGAGGAATACTAGCAGTAGCTGGTCCAAATGTTCCATCCATAACACGAACTACAGTCAAAGTATTTGAATTTTTTAAATATTGTTCAGCCGTATGTGAGGTTAAAAATTGATATGAGTTTGAACCACTCTTTAAAACATCTCCGAATTTATTTTGAAATTCAGAAAATGAAGTTACCACAGTTGGTATTCCAGCAGGTCCTTTAAGTGTTGGTCCTACTAGAGCTGCTCCTATGTCAGCAACTGCGGAAGGTAAAAATGACTGGTCTATCTCATTGGTAAACACACCTGGAGATATAATTTTTTCTGCCATTTGGTTTCTCCTATTTAGTTTATTTTAATCGATTAAAATTATATCTGTACAGATATATAATTTCATATATAAATATGTATCAAAAACTCCAAACCATCAATATTTATTTATTTGGGGTAAAAATTCCACTCTCTGGATCTAAAGTTCCATCACCATATTTCTTTGTAACACCATCAACAAAATCTTTTTCTTCTTTTTGAGTTTTTTTAAAGTTTTCTAAAAGCTCTTCTTCCATTTTATCAATAGCTTCAGCTTGTTGTTCTAACTTTAATTTACTCAAACTAACTTGTCCAAGTTTTTGTTGAATTTCTAAATATGTTTCTTGAATTTTGGAAATTGTTTCCATTTCCTCTTTGGTGAATTTTGTATCTTCAACCATTATAACCTCCTATTGTTTATTAACCTATTTGTTCATCTGTAGCATCACCCTCAAAACCGAATACAACTTCGGTGGGTTTCAGCCTTTTTTGTATTTGTGAAATTTTATTTGTAACTACAGAATTTGTGTATTCTGGTAGTAGATAAGCACTTGTGTTAACAGAAAATGTAGATTTAATTAATCTTTCTGTTCCAGCATTTACTTCTGAAGCGTCTGATATTGAATCTACTGTACATAAGAACTTATACTCTTCACTATCTCCCCAATAAGTATTACTGAACTCAACAAATTCTTCAACTATTGTGTTCATTTGTTCAATAAATGCTGTTAATAATACAAACTCATATGTGATGTTTACAAAGTTTGGCATTGATGTAACTACATTTATATGAGCTGGAGATCTTCCAGTTTGAACAGAAAATCTATCATATCTGTTTTCTTTACTCCATTGAGTTTGTCGTGTAAAATCTGAATATTTTCTTTTCACATCATGTTCAAACCCTTGTGATAATGTTTCATTTTTGTCAACTGATGTTCTTTTTAAAACCACAACTGGTAAAATAAGTGAATTATTTTTATCTCGTAAAACTCCTCTTTTTCTAACATTAACCCATCTTTCTTCATTACCATAAAGTATTGGAACTTTTATTTGTTCATTAGCTTCCCTAATGGTTGGTTTGATAACATTTTTAACATGCGTAATTATAGATGTATCTACATCTTTTAAAGTAATAGAATAATTTTTATCAAAGTTTAAACCAGGTGTGTAAGATTCAGCAGCATTACCTCTACCCGTAGTTCCCCTTTGGGATACTTGACTACTTCTATCTATTGTAGATTTGTTAACAACCTGTTTATTTGTTATTCTATCAACTGCCATTATTTTTTATCCTTAAAGTAGTTATCTATTAATTTCTTTCCTATATATAACACTAAAACAACTCCTATGATTGTAAAAATATCAACCAAATGATTTCCTGAATCAGATTTTATTGAACCTAATGGTGTTTCAATTTCAAGTCTTTGTACAGATTTAGTAACTAAAGTTGTATCTTCTATGATTTGTTCTCTATTCACTTAGCTTTTACCTTCATAATTTTTTTTGCTATTTTACTTTTAGTATATCCCATACTAGCTCTTAAATCAACTTTAAGTTTTCTTTCATCAATAACAAATTCATAATTATTAAATGTTCCAGTTTTAGGTTTTAAATCCTTTAATTGTAATATTCTATATTGACCGGACCTTTTATCATTGACAACTTTATATTTAGCTTTATCAACAAATCCCGTCATACCCATATATGTGATTTCCATTGTTTTGGGTGTAGGCATTTTTTCAAGTTTGTTAACTTCTGTAGCACTTATTTCCTCTGTTAATAAATCTTTTAATTTAATCATATTCTTTTCCTCAATTGCCTTAACTTATCTTTTTTAGTTTTAACTTTACCACGAGTTACTTCAGATTTGACAGCATTTTGGTCAACCATTGATATAGCTATCTCTCTTTGAATATCTACTTCAACTGCTTCTGTACCAGTTTGAGATTGTGTTCCATTTAAGTTATCCAATTTTCCCATCATCTTTGACATCATTTCTTCCATCTTTAGATTTCCATTTGGTTCTGATGGAGCTTGATATACTCTCTCATTATAAATATCATTTTCTTCAATGACATTACCATTCACTTCTTTTGTTGGTTCTGGTTCAGGTTTATAATTAGGATGATTGGTATCATACTTTTTAATCACTCTATTTGTAATTAATTGAACACCCATTATCTAGGTCTTTCCTCTATTTGTAAATTGGATAATCTTGATCTATGAGCCGTAGCAGCAACATTATGTCTGAACCCTTGATGTCCACCTATAAGTTGAGGTTCTGTTACAGAATTGATTTCCCAAAAATGTTGATTCCAATCCACAATATCACCAACTTCAGGAAAGAAATCTAATGAACCACTTGCTAAATTATTTCTCTGAAAGAACATATCAATTGATGAATTAACATCAGCAATACCATCTTCATAAGTGGTTTCAGGTTCATTATAATTTATCATACAATTAACTCTAAATCCAACATTATAATATTTTGTTGATGATTCTCCATAAACATTAGCATCTGTACTTTCTACATCAACTTTATAAATATCAACATATTGTCCTAAAACCTCATCAATGAGTTCTTCATTCATTGAATCTATAAGATTTATTTCCTTTGATGGTATAAAAAATGGTTTAGTTGCTGACATAGATTTATCCTATAAATATTTGTAATGGTGCTTTATTCAACACCTGTTGTTGAGCCTCTGCTACCTCTTGTTCTTTTCTAGCACCTTCAGATAATGATACGGAATCTAAAAATTCTTTTAACTCCTCTAAAGCATTTGCTTTCTCTTCTCTACCTTCAGATTTAAGATTTTCACCATCCATTGAAACCTCACCATTTGGAAGTGGAAGTGAAGCGTATTTACTTCTAATGATACCAAGTAATTCTTTAGCCAAAGCTAATGTGAATTTTCTTATCCATTGACGGCCAGATGCATTGATTTCTGCATATGTTATAAACTTATATGGAATATTTGAAGGATCTGATACTTTTGAATTAGTATAAGTTCTTGTTACCCCTTGTTTATCCTCTTTTACATAATATTGAAAATATATTTTATTACCAGCATCATCACTTGTAGGTCTTGGGAATATTCTAATTTGATTATTGATTAACTCAAATGAATAAGCAGATTTCCTAACCAAATCATTTGTTTCAATTGCATTAGCTCTAGCTAAATCATATGATATTGGTCTTAGGATATAAGAAACTGCTGGTGATACATTAGCCATACCAAATGAATCTAATAATTCTAAATTATCATATGAACCAGCAAATGGATCATAAAATTTAGATATAGCAGCTTTACCATAATTGAAAACCCTCTGAATTTCTAATCTTTTATCACTATGCGATGAATTTAAAGTTGATTCACTTTCTAAATTATAAACCTGCTTTGAACCAGTAATGGTTATTGAACCCGTATGCATCGTTACACCACCACCAACATTTACAGCTTCACCATATTGTTCTGATAAAAGGAATGTTGAACCCATATGTGGAGCTTCTGCTTCGTGAGAACCAGTTGTAGCAAATGATGAACCACTTTGTCTAGCAGTTGAACCATAATGCTCCCACATCCAATTTTTTGTATTATAGTGATTTATTTGTTGACTATATTCTGAAATAGCTTCTTCAAAACAAGCATAGATTGAACCACTATTAAATTCTAATTGCATGACAGGATGTCCAAGTTTTCTACTCACATATTTACAAACTTGTAAACTTTCTGATTGAAATTGAGCATCAGCATCATAAATTCCATATGGTGTTGAACCAGTAACTTGGTTGACTGATGTAGGGTCAGTGTATATAAAATCAAACTTTGGCATTTATTTCTCCAAGTAGAGTGTATTATTCATCATATATAAATATTAATGTAAAACAAAAAAGGGTGAGAAATAAATCCCACCCTTTTGAGTTGTTTTTGTTTTAAGGTTTAGTTATTATGCAGTTGTTCCATAGAACTCTATTTTAATTACACCTGCTGTATAATCAGCATCTGTAGCATCACCAGCAACTAAATAAAAATATTGATTAGCCGATGGGAAACCAGTAATTGCCCAATATTCTTTTTCTGCTGCCAAATCACCATTGTTCAACAAAGTACCATTGTTAGTACCAGCTGATAATGCTGAATCTTCTGCAAGAGTTGCTTCATCTGCAAATGCTAAGTTGATGTCTGGATCACCACCTGCAGGTGTTTCAATACAAGACATTTCAACTGCAAATAAAGTACCCATCACAGCTGTTGTATATTGTCCAATGGTAGCATTAGCTTCACCATCATCACCAATAATATCATTTGCTGCAGTTGAACGAATACCTGTTAAATCAATCAACACAGTAGTTTTAGTTACTCCACCTAAGTCTTGAGACCAACTTTTAAATAAAGCTGCGTCTGAAAAACCAGTGCCGGCTACTAAACCTGTATTTCCATTTAACTTTACTTTACTAGTGGCTGTTCCACCATCCACTAAAGAAATAGCACTATCTCTTTTCGTTACTTTATATTTACCTATTCTTTTTGCCATTTTTCATTTCTCCTAATGTTGAGTCACTACTCTCAGGATTGTTTAATTTTTTTATACTAACCTTGTTTAGTGACTACTTAGGCTAGTAAATTATGTCATATAATTCACTTATAAATATCTTCACAAAACAAAAACCCCTTAAATTAATAAGGGGTTTTCGTATTTAACTTGTATGACTTATGATTATACTAAATGTAAGTCTTTAACAAAGACTTTACCATAGAACTCTGGTCTAATCATTTTCTTAGCATATCGTGTCATCACACCTTTTCTTGGAGTGAAGTCACTTGGATCATATACAAGAGGAGTCATAATCAATGGAACATATGGTGAGTAAACTGCACCTGTTTCAAGGAAGTTTGAACCTCTAAATCCAACTAAGATTGTATTCTCAGTCATGTATGGGTTTTTATAAACAGTATATCTACTATCTACAGCACCTACTTTACTAACACCCATAGCGAATTGTGTTACACTTGCGTCAGCACCTGGAGTTGACATATATCCTGGAAGTGATTCAAGGATTGTAGCAACTTTCGGAGATACAACAACAAAGTTAGCACCACCACGAAGAGTTAATCTGTGGATTTCATTAGATACAGAAGTAATTTTCTGAACTAATGTTTGATACCACTCAAATCGTGTACCATAGAATGTTGTGATATCCCAAGCACCTTCATTAGTACCAGTTCCGTTGTAATCTTCACCTGGTGTAGCTGACCAATAAGCAGTTGTTTGAGCATCTGAAATCAACATATCAAGAATTTCTAAATCAATTTCCATTGAAATGTATTCTGATAACATTGATGTTAACTCAGCTTCAGCATCCACAGAGTGATATGCATTCAAGTCTTGAGCCAACTCAGGTGTCCATACAGCTTTTAGCTTTCTGGTTTTAGCAACTATAGCTTGTGATTTAAGTTGTAAATCAACTTCAGGTATTGCTAATGTATCAGCAGTAGCATCACCAGCAGTATCTTCAAAATCACCTCTATCTGATTCTGTTGGTTGTTTTGAGTAAACAACTGAAGCAGATGAGAAGTTAGCTGCATCTATAGCCCCATCACCAAATGTTAAACTTGTTGATTGTGAAACTATAAAATTAACAGTTCCATTAGAACTATCATGAGTTGTAAATTGTGGTAACAAACCATGAACATTTGCGGCATTTACATTTGATGAAGAAATATTAAAAGACCTAACAGCTTTAAAATCCGCATCAGTAAGGTCAGCTGCATCAAATTTTAATTTGATTAATTCACCAGCTGCTAATGAAGCAGAAAACTCTTGGTTAAAGTTTACGTCTTTATAATTAACTGAAGCAGTAACGAATTGTCCAGCTATGACTGAAGTTCCATTTAATGCATTTGCAGCTGCGGTTCCTGTAGCTTCCTTTATAGAATAATCATATCTACCTTCACCATACAAACCACCAACACCAAATGGAGCGGTTGAACCTGATGGGGTGTTAGCACCTGTTTTACCACCAAGTGATTCGACATCACCGCCAGGTACTTTAGTGTGATTATCTATACCAAATCCATTAACATTTTTACCATATTTGAAATCTAAGTAGAACACTAGACCAGATGGTAAGTTCATTGGTTGTACACTTACAAATTCTTGAGCTGCAATCTCACCAAAGATTCTACGAACCAATGGAAGAGCAACACCAGACCATTCTTCTGAACCAGCAGTACCAGCGGTACCTGTACCAGCACCACCACCAGTTGCTGAGTTTTCTGAAATCAGCTGTCTTGCCTGATTTTCTAACAATGTGGCCATGCCACCTTTTTGAAAGTCCTCATTTAAACCATCAAGAAGACCTGTTTTATCCCATTTACTAACGAGAGCTTGAGCTTCTTCTTTTTGTTTTCTCATAGGACTTGCATCTAATAAATTATCCATTATTATTATCTCCTAATTTACTTAATTAATCCAGCAAGTTTTCTAAATCTATCAGCAACTTGAGTTTCTTCAGTAATCACTTTCTTTGATTCTGTAGAAGGTTTAGTTGAACCGACAGCAGAACTTGCGGATTCAGTTATATTTTTAGTTTTTCTTGTGATTGGACCACTTTTAAAAGATTCAGCAAGAGTTGAGTAAACTAATTTAATCTCTCTTGTTGTTTGTGCTCTATCAAATGTTTCAACCACCTTTAATTTTTGACCGTTATCTAAAGAATATTCTTTAAATAATTTGTTGGTAAATAAAAGTTTAGCATTCAAGATGTTCACTTCGTGAAGTTTATCTTTTAAGAAAACGACTGCTTCTTTGTATTCTTTCAATTCAGCTTGAAGTTTTGAAGATTCTTTCATACCTTTTTTACCAGATCCAATTCCAGAAGATGTATCTGTACTTCCTCTGTTATTATCACCTTTTCCGATATCAGATGATTTATCAAGTTCTTCATCAACTTCTTCTTTATCTTCGTCAAGTTCTTCATCTTCTTCAAATAAAGATTCATCAATTTCAAACTCTTCTTCAAGTTCTTCACCTTCTTCTAAATCTTCATCTTCAGAAAGTTCAGATTCGAGTTCTTTGATAACAGATTCTAAGTCAAGATCTTCTTCATCTTCAACTTCATCATCACCAAACTCTTCTTCATCTTCAGAAACTACTGGAGCGTACTTAACACCATCAATTTCAATGATACCTTCTTCTTCAACTTCAGGTTCTTCTTCAGGAACTTCTTCATCCCCAAAATCTTCACCACCTTCGTCATCATCATGACCAAACTCATCAACCTCATCTTCATCTTCCATATCATCTTCAACTACAGGATCACCTTCTTCAAGTTCATCCTCTTTAAGTTTAGCAGATAACATGTTTTTAAGTTGAGGTGTGAATGCTTCTTCTAACGCCATTTTAGCATTTTGTAAAGCTGTTTCACGAACTGCTTTAGCATCAGCTATGGCTTCTTTTAAAATATCACCCATGATATTCTCCTCATAATATGTTTTTGGAATAAGTTTATTAGGAAACTTAATTAAGTTTATTTGGAATGTTTAGACACCGTATAAATCCAACGGTGTATTGTATTTGTATATAGATAAATATAAATATAATTAAAAATTGTTTGTTTTTTCTTTAATTTGTTTATATCTTTGTCTGGATTTAGCTAAATTTCTTTTCTTTCGTCTTGTTTCTGATGGTTTTTCGTAATATTGTCTATCTCGTAATTCAACCATCATTCCACTATCTTTAACCATTCTTTTGAATTTTTTTAATGCCCCTTCAATGTTGTTATTTCTAACCTCAACATATAACCCTCTTGATTTCTTTTCTCTTCTTTTTCTCATTTAAACCTCATTTATACCTTTTATACCTTTTTGAATTAAATATGATAACACTTCATCTTCCATTTTCTTTGGAACTGTTAATGTAAACTTAGGACCTTTCGCTTTCATATTCAACCCTTTAAATTTACCTTTTTTTAACAACATATCAACTTTTTTCATATCTGGTGTACCCATTTGAAATGTTGTTGTTTTTTCTGATAAGATACCTCTAATGGTTTCTTTAATCACCTCTCTTAATTTTTGTTCTGAGTTTTCTTTCAATTTTGCCTTTTGAGATTTCATAAACTCTTTAGCCAAATATCTTTCTTTTTTATATTCAGCTTTAACCCATTTCTTTCTCATTGATTCAGGCATTGTATCATAATCTTCAGATAGAGAATTATTAACAAACCAAGCAACCCGTCTTGCATCAGCATTAACGATTTTTCGATAACGATTTTCTTCTAATGTTTTCATCCATTTGCGAATTTCTTTGATTGTTACTTTTTTCATTGGTTTAACCTTTTCATCAATTTCTTCATCATCCTTTTGAGCAGATATTGTTTTTTTAATATAATTTTTTAAAGAACCCGCTTCCCTTGATTGTTTATTTGTTAAAGGTCCCATTTTTCTAAAATTGGGTGAATTTACATCTTTAGTTTTACTATCATATTTACTAGCCTTTTCATAAATAACTTGTTTTATAAATTCTTTAATTTGTTTTTTATCAAGTTTCACTATTCCTCCTCCTCAATAAGTTCTGCTTCACTTAAACAACCTCTAGCAACGGCTGTGTGAGCATCTTCTACTAATTTAATATCTGATATTTGTATTGGGAACTCATCTTGATTGAATTGTTCACCAACAACTTGTAGAAAACCTTTTACCAATGATGTTCCACCACCAAATACAATTGGAATAGAATCAGGAAAGTTTGGTACACTTTCAGCATTGTTAAACTGATTTGCCAAATTTGTCATCAAATAGTTGATAAGTGCTCCATAATAAGAACGGATAGCATTTATTATATTGTACTCGTCACTTCCCTCTTGATAAATATCATTTATAGCTGATTTTGTTAAATCTAAATTTTGTGAATTTTCTTTAATTGAGATTACTTTAGCTGGTGTTACTCCACAATCAGCAGCAACATTAGCATCAACCCAATCTCCACCTCTAGCAACTGAGAATGATAGTGATGACATACCTTGATACATCACACAAATATTACACATTCCAGCTCCCATTGAAATTGCTATTCCAGTTAGTTCATTATCAACTAAACCCTCATAAGCCAAAGCAACTGATTCTTCAATCACCTTAACATCATAACCATAAGTTTCAATAATTTGTTTCAACACATCTTCATGATATGAAACCTCTCTAACTTGGTCAATTGGTTTAGCTGGAATACAATACACACAAGTTTCTTTACCTTTTGACTTACCTAACAATTCACCAATTATAGCATTCAATACAGGTAAAGCATCTCGTTCTTTTGGATTTAATAATCCACTTGACATAGGTCTTTTTAATTCTGTTTGAGAAAAGATTTGAGCATAATTAAAAGCGTGTTGTCCAACGATATGAACTTTACC
>TARA_R100001594_G_scaffold25294_1_pt1 | contig 23127 bp, 28 predicted proteins | sample TARA_R100001594 | Tara Oceans TARA_R100001594 (sample SAMEA2622752) | marine metagenome | biome: marine biome (ENVO:00000447); feature: marine epipelagic mixed layer (ENVO:xxxxxxxxx); material: "saline water (ENVO:00002010), including plankton (ENVO:xxxxxxxx)" | depth 150 m | reverse complement strand
ACAAGAGTTAGTTGCAACTAGACATTTTCTTGAGCAAAAAGAAGCAGAGGATTATTATAAAAGACAAATACGATTAGGGAGGAAGAAGAGATGAGATTTTTTATGTGGAGTTTGTTGTTTTACTTTGCAACATTAATACTACCTTTTCTTTTATAGGAGATTAATTATGAGTAAAGTATTAAGGGGGTTTGATTTGTTAGCATATATGTTTGTTCGAGCAAATGCTAAAGATTGGACAGAGGCTCTGTCATTTACACCTAATAGAAAATTGGTAATGGAAGAGTTACGAAAAGACTTACCTGCATTAGATAAATTAATTCCTAACGATCAAGAGTTTTTAAATTACTTAAATGCAGCTATACCTAAAAGTTTAATACTTGCAATACACAAAGAGGTAGAGGGTCAAGACACTAAGTATGACTACAAACTTATTAAAAACATCATACATAACATGTTAAAGGGGGGTAAACAATGAGTCATAGAGCTAATCAAGAGCTTTTTGAGCATTACTATGAAAACTATTATCAAGATTGGAAGTATGCTAATTGGATAACAATTATGTCGATGGATCATAATCAGATACTTAGATTTTTTTTAGATTCTTTATGGGAAACAACAGAATGATTGTTAAATTTAAATACAACAGAGATCAATCAAGAAGATGCGAGATACATCAAGATAAGAATAACACTTATAAGATTTATTTTTACACAGGTAATACAACAGAGCCTGACAGTTGTGTACCGAGAATAGCATACGGAAAAAGATATGCAGATCGAATGGTTAATTATCATTTATGTAAAGGGACAGACTAATGGCAAGGAAAAAACTATCTACAGTAAGGGTGCTAGTTGAAGAGTACATTGCATCCTTATCTTATGAAAAATTGTCGGACAATACTCGAAGAGATTACAACTACTTTATATCTATTTGTTGTGATGCTAATCCACATGGCACAGATTTATATGATCACAAAGTAAAAACTTTAACTACACCCATAGTGCAAAAAGCCTACAACGAATGGGCTAAAAATCGTGGTGTACCTACAGCTAATCACACTAGATCTGTTATGTCTAGGGTATTTAACTATGGAATTAAAGTAGGTTTGTGTATGCATAATCCATTCACACACATTGAGAAGCTGCCTCATAGAGTTAGACAAGAGGTATGGACACAAGAGCAGATTAAACAATTCCTGGATACTGCATATTCTAAATTTGAGTGGCGATCAGTTGGACTGATAGTACACATGGCATACACATGGTGTCAGAGATTGGGTGATATGACTAATTTAAAATGGGAGAATTATTCTTTTGACGATCAAGTGTTAAAACTAGAACAGTCTAAACGTAGAGCAAAGGTTGAGTTACCTACACCTGATTCATTACACAAGATATTAGTGCAGCAACATGAGGACGTAGGTTTTCAACCTTACATAGCACCTCGAATAGCATACGGCAAAATCCAGGAGAAGCCTTATGAGAAAGTTATACTAGGCACTTTAGCTAGAAACATTCGTAGTAAGGCAGGACTGCCTGACAGTTTGTGGATTATGGATATGAGAAGAACAGGCACTACCGAGATGGTTGAGGCTAGTGTACCCTTACCACAGATCATGTCAGTTACAGGCCATGCTAATGCTCAGTCTTTAAAACCTTATATGAAGAACACCTTGACAAGTAGCACAGAAGCCTTTAAACTCCGTACTGCAACAGGCAAAGGTGATATACTGTGAACGTACTTAGGTATGTAGAGGACTTAGACTTATCTGACGGACAGAAATTCCGGGGTAAATGTCCTGAGTGTAATAGGTCTAACACCTTTACTGCAACCAACAATATGGGAAAGCTGATATGGAATTGCTATGCTAATAGTTGTTCTCTGTCAGGTGCTAAAACCATACTTATGTCAGCCGAGGAAATAAGAAAAAGAATGCAAGATTTTAAAATAGAAAAGTCGGACGATCTAAACAGAATTAACACTGATATTTTTTCTTTACCTGATCATGTCAGACCCCTGTTAAATTATGATTATGAACATGTTAATGATTGCAATGTTACTTACAATCCGTATGCAGTTGTGACTGAATTTTGTGAGAGGTATGGACTGTGGGCAAAGGATCTTAATTTACACTATGACGTTAAAGAGAGTAGGATTGTTTTTCCTGTAGAAGATAACGGCAAGTTAGTAGATGCTGTTGGCAGAGCAGTAGATGATAATGTCATTCCTAAATGGAAAAGGTATGGTAATTATGCAGAGGGTTTTGTTCGAGGACAACACAAGCTAGGTATAGTTGTAGAGGATGTTGTGAGTGCCTGTGTTATAGAAACTCTTGGTGCTACAGGTGTAGCCATACTAGGTACTTCCATGAACATACATCACATACAAGCACTTAAACACTTTAAAAGGGTTATAGTTGCTCTTGATCCTGATGCAGCTAAGAAAACAATTGAGTACACAAAAATATTAAAATCACATGGAGTGAAAGTATTAGCTTTGAAATTAACAGATGATATTAAGTACAGAAAATTAGCAGACGTTACATTTATAAAAAATACAATAGAGGCATTTAATGGAACATTCACTAATAAAGAGTTTACTAAGTAAAGATTTTTATGATTCATTAAAAGGGAGATGTTCAAACAATTTATTCACAAAAGATATTAAAAAAATTAAACAGGTTATAGATGATGCTATGGATAGTTATCAACGTGACCTAGAGTTAGAAGAAGTCAAAGGTTTATTCTTTACATCACATCCCACATTAACAACATCTCAGAAGCAACAATTTAATTTATTTTTTAAGCAAATAGAAACTGCAACTGCCATAGGTGTAGACGTTGCAGATGATTTACTTTCTAGTCTTAATAGACAGTATGTCGGAGAGTTGGTAGCCAATCTCGGTTTTCAATATGTCAATGGGGATGTCACTACACTTGAGCCACTAAAAGATATTTTAGAAAACCATCAAGATAATTTTATACCTAGAATAAAAACAGATTTTATTGACAACACTATTGAGGGATTGATAGCTAGTGCAAGTAGTAATACTAGATGGCAGTTTAACATTCCCTCTTTGTTTCAAGGTGTGAATGGATTAGACAATGGAATGCTGTTTGTCATAGGTGCTAGATCAAATGTAGGTAAGTCTAGTTTCCATGCAACCCTTTGTGCTAGTCCTAATGGTTGGGCTAAACAAGGTGCTAGGATTCTTATTTTATGCAATGAGGAAAAGCCTGAGAGAATTGCAGCTAGATACATGACTGCTTGCACAGGCATGACCATGAATCAAATTGTAAAAGATAAGACAGAGGCACATAGACTTTATGACCCCATAAAAGATAAATTAAAATTCCTAGATGCTACAGGAAAAACTATGTCTTGGGCAGAGGCAGTTATAAAAAGCTACTCGCCTGACATAGTTGTCATGGACATTGGTAGTAAGTTTTCTGAAGAGGGATCTAACACCAACAACCATGAAGTATTAAAAGCCAATGCTATTTATGCTAGAAACATAGGCAAAATGTATGGCTGTTTAGTTGTTTATTGCACTCAACTATCGGCAGAGGCAGAGGGTAAGATTGTTTTATCACAAGCCATGATTGAGGGTAGTAAAACAGGTCTAGCAGGGGAGTCGGATCTTATGATTCTTATTGCTAGGAATCCCCCTATGAACGATCAGACTGAAGATGATGGACTAAGGTATCTAAACATAGTCAAAAATAAAATATCAGGTGTTCATAGGATTGTTAATTGTGAGTTTGACTTTCATACAGGAGTATATTCAGCATGAACTACATATCAGTTTGTTCAGGAATAGAGGCAGCTACTGTAGCTTGGAAAAATCTAGGTTGGAATCCTTTAGGTTTTTCTGAGGTAGATAAGTTTCCGTCTGCTGTTCTGAAGCATCATTACCCAAACGTACCTAATCTAGGTGACATGACTAACTACAAGGAGTGGAATATAAATGAACCAGTTGACCTTATCATTGGAGGAACACCATGCCAATCGTTCAGTATCTCAGGACTTAGGAAAGGACTTGAAGACCCAAGAGGAAACCTTGCCCTCACCTATATTGGATTACTTGACCACTTTAAACCCAAATATTTCATCTGGGAAAATGTCCCTGGAGTTTTGTCCTCTAACAAAGGAAAAGACTTTAGCTCCTTCATCAGGGCGATTCAAGAAATCAGGTATGGGTTCGCCTACAGAACTTTGGATGCTCAATATTTCGGAGTACCCCAAAGACGTAAAAGAGTCTTTGTTGTTGGATGTTCTTCAGGGGACTGGAGAAGTGCAGCAGAGATACTCTTTGAGTCCGAAAGCCTGTCGAGGGATACTGAGGAGAGCAGACAAAAGGGGAAAGACACTACCAAAGAAACTAGAGGAAGCTCTACTACAGACAACAGGTGGCCTGCGAGAATAAGTAACACACTTGATGCTAGGTATGGAGATAAGATGGGTTTAGAAGATCAACATATTAACTCGGATTGTCCTAGATTTGTACCTGTTTCTATTCAAGGTAATCTAATTGGCAGAAGTGAGAAAGCTGGACCAAATGGAGTAGGTGCATCTGAGGACAATACCATGTACACCTTAACTAAAACAGATGTTCATGCTGTTGTATATGAAGCTCGTGCTAAAGATGCACGATACAGAGATACTGAGCAAACATCCCCTACCATGAAAGCAAGGTGGGAAAATATGACAGACACTCCTATTGTATATGAGGCTCAAGAACCAAAGATTTTTCAACAGAATCAACGTGATGAAGTTCGTTATATAGGAGAAGATGGAAGTATATCTGGATCTTTGTCGGCAGATTCTGGGGCAAGACAAACAAATTATGTCCATCAAAAGTCAGTAATTAGACGTTTAACTCCTGTAGAATGTGAAAGACTACAAGGGTTTCCATGTGGATATACTGAGATACCTTATGACAATAGACCTCACACACCTGATGGACATAGGTATAAAGCATTAGGTAATAGCATGGCTGTGCCTGTTGTTAAATGGATAGGAGAGAGAGTAAATGGAATTAATAATAGATGTTGAAAACACAACAACCACTAAAAACAATAAGTTACATCTTGATCCATTCGAGAGGACAAATGCTTTGGTTATGGTTGGTATTTACCCATTGGGTTCTGAGGATTCATCCACTTATATTTTCGACCATGTGGGTGTTACTAGAGAAGACGATCCAATATCTAATTACTATGCTGTTCAGGGCTATTTAGATCAAGCTACTCTGTTAATTGGACATAATATTTCCCATGATCTGTTATGGTTGTGGGAGAGTGGGTTTAAATACGAGGGTAAAGTATTTGATACTATGTTGGCAGAGTATGTTTTACAAAGGGGTGTAACTAATCCACTAGGATTAAAAGCAGTAGCAGAAAGATATGAATGTGAAACAAAAAAAGAAGATACACTCAAAGAATATTTTAAAAGAGGATATAGCACAAGAGAAATTCCAAGACTCGAACTTGAAACCTACCTCCGACATGATCTCGGTGCGACCAAGGAGGTATACGAGAAGATACAAAACAGATTGTCGGATGTTGAGAATCAAGGGCTTAAAAAAACAATAGACATTACTAATGAAGTGGCAGTAGTGCTGTCTAGAATGTATCAATCAGGATTCAAGATAGACAGAAATAAATTATCTCAAGTAAGAAAAGAGTTTGAAGAAGAGAAGTTAGATTTAGAAAAGAAACTTAACTCTTACACAAGATATTTAATGGGAGATACCCCAATTAATCTAGGCAGCCCTGAACAATTGTCTTGGGTTTTATTTAGTAGACAACCAATAGATAAAAAAAGATGGGCATCTTCTATACAACCAAACCTGCCGACACCTGCATTTAAAAATTTAATAAAGTTTAATTTTAAAACTTTGTATAAAACTAGAGCAGAGCAATGTAATTCATGTAAAGGTAAAGGTTCTTATTTTAAAAAGAAAAAAACAGGAGGTCTTTATAAAAAACCCACTAAGTGTTCTGTTTGTAATGGCACAGGGTTTATATATAAACAAACGAAAGACATAGCAGGACTAAAGTTTAGCCCCCCTTCTGTAAAGTGGGCATCAGCTAATGGTTTTTCTACTTCTAAAAGTAATTTAGAGGTGCTTGAAAGAGTTGCCTCTACTAAAGGTATGGACGAGGCTAAAACTTTTTTAGGACAATTGAGAAGATTGTCTGCTATTACTAGTTATCTGTCTAACTTTGTAGATGGCATCGAAAACTTTTTAAAAGAGGATGATTTTCTACATGTAAAATTAAATCAACATGTAACATCTACAGGTAGATTCTCAGGCTCTAATCCTAATATGCAAAACATGCCTAGAGGTTCAACGTTCCCTGTCAAAAAAGTATTTGTATCTAGATTTGATGGGGGCAAAATTATGGAGGCTGACTTTGCACAATTAGAATTTAGAGTTGCAGCTTTTCTCAGTCAAGATTCTACAGCAATCAAGGAAGTGACTGAGGGGTTTGATGTACACGCCTATACTGCTAAAGTAATAAGTGATGCAGGACAACCTACTACTAGACAAGTAGCTAAAGCACATACATTTGCACCTTTATATGGAGCATCAGGCTATGGTAGGACTAGAGCAGAGGCAACTTATTATGAACATTTTTTAGAGAAGTATAAAGGTATAGGTAAATGGCATAAAAAATTAGCCAATCAAGCAGTTAATTATGGATACATAAAAATACCTAGTGGAAGAGAGTTTTCTTTTCCTGATACTAAGAGGAGAAGGGACGGATCGGTAACAAATTTTACACAAATAAAGAATTATCCTGTACAATCATTTGCCACAGCAGACATTGTACCCCTGGTTTTAGTGGAAATATACAATAGTATTAAACATTTAAAGAGTGTTGTGGTAAACTCAGTACACGATTCAATAGTAATTGATATACATCCTGATGAAATTAATGAGATACAAAATGTTATTAAAGAAGTGCAAAAGAATTTAGTTAAGTTGTTAGAAACTAAATATGGCATAGAGTTTAATGTGCCATTATTATTAGAAGCAAAAATAGGAAACAATTGGTTAGAACAAATAGATATATAAAGGAAAAAATATTATGTCAGACTTAGTAAATTTAAAAGATCACGCAAATAACTTTAATCAACTTGCTGAAGCAATGGGCATGGGGCAAGACATGGAAAAAAAGAAGAGTGGTTCTACTCTTGCTAGATTAAAAATTTCTCACGCAGGAATTATGGGAGAAACAAACGTTAAAGGTAAAGTAAAACGTGTAGAAGTCGTAGATGCAGGATCATACATGTTGCAACTACCCCATGACGATAGAAAAATATTTTCTACTACTGCCTCTATTAGGTTGTTTCAACAAAAATTTATGCATAAAAAATATGTCAAGTTGGATGATGATAAAGGAATGTTTGTTAAAACAATCATGGCTAATGATTTGAAATCAGATCTAATTGATAATACAGGTGGTGTTAATTGTGGTAAGCCTAGTGGTTGGATAGAAGATTACAATTCTTTACCTCAAGAAACAAAAGATTTATTGAAGTCTATTAAACGTGTAAGAGTTTTGTTTGGTGAAGTAACTTTACATAATCCTGTAGATGAATCAGGGAATGAGATAGATAAAGCAAAAGAGGATTTTTCTGCAATACCTTTTATTTGGGAAGTTGATAATCGTGATGCTTTTAAAATACTCGGTTCTCCTATAACACAAATGTCTAAACAGAATCATATACTTCCTCAACACGATATAGATTTAGAAACTGAAGAGAGGACTATACCAACAGGTGCTAAGTATTATTTGCCAACTGTTAAATTAAATCCAAAAGAAATTAAACTAAATGAAAAAGATGAAAAGACTTTAGTTAATTTTAACGATTGGATAAAAAATTATAATGATTATGTTCGTGATGAACACACAAAGGCATTGAAAGAAAAAGGTAATGCTGAATCCGATAAAGTTGTAACAGAGTTTGTTGATGTAGAAGAGGATAAAGCAGCTTAGTGAATCATCCTGCTGAAATAAAAATACACAAATATCTTAGTGGTCTGAAGGCAGGTGATTCAACTATGTCACCTGAGGTGATTGATCAGATCACTAATGATGTTCGTGTTGCTTTGACAAAACAATTTGTTGACAACAACAAAAGAGATTTTACATTACGAATGTCAAATATCGGTAGGAGTTATTGTCAACTTTGGTTTGACAAAAATAAACCTGAAGTTGCAATACCCCCATCATCTAGCTTTGTTATTAACATGATGTTGGGGGATATTGTGGAAGCAGTATTTAAAGGTATATTAAAACAGTCAGGTGTTGATTATAAAAACGGAGAGAAAGTAACTCTGAGTTTAGACAATGGCAAGACAATAGACGGAACACCAGATCTTATAGTCAATGATGCTGTTGATGATATTAAATCAGCTAGTCCTTGGTCTTATGAAAATAAATTTAAAGATTATAACACCCTTGCTGAACACGATTCATTTGGATATGTATCTCAGTTAGCAGGGTATGCTAAAGCAACTAAGACAAAGCCAGGTGGTTGGTGGGTTGTCAATAAAGGCAATGGCAGTTTTAAATATGTTGATGCCTCCAACATAGATACAAATAAATGTATCAAAAAAACTGAAGCCTTAACTGAAGAGCTAGAGCAAAATAGATTTCGCAGATGTTATTCAGATGTTGAAGAAACCTATCGTAAAAGACCATCTGGCAATAGAAAGCTAGGTATAGAGTGTTCTTGGTGTAGCTATAGATATGCATGTTGGCCTACTCTACAAGAAAGACCTTCTTTAGTTTCAAGAGCAGAAGAAAAACCAATGATATGTTATACAGAGATTAAAAATGTTTAATGCTAAATCTTATATAACTTCTAGGATAAAAGGTTACAGAAGTGGATTAGAGTTTAAGGTACAAAAAGATTTACAAGATAAAGGTATAGATGCAAAGTATGAACCTTTAAAAATAGAGTGGGAGGATTTAGCTTATAGAAAATACACACCTGATTTTTTATTACCTAATGGAATACTAATAGAAACGAAAGGTTTATTCACAGCACAAGATAGACGTAAGCATTTATTAATTAAACGACAACATCCTAATTTAGATATACGTTTTGTATTTGAATCGGCTAAAAGAAAATTAAATAAAAAAAGTAGAACCACTTATGCAGATTGGTGTGATAAGCATGGATTTACTTTTAGTTTAAAATTAATTCCGCAGGAATGGATTGATGAGGCATCAGTAGGAACACATGGTAATTTTATTAAGTACACAGGAGAAAAATGTAATGAGCAAAATGGATAAAAATTTAACAAATGATGATGTAGCTTTAGTATTTAGACCTAAGTTTACTAAGAAAAATAATTGGGATAGCACAGTCGATGTTAGTGCTGTATTCATGCCATCAAGTAAATTGAATGAAGATGAAGCAGATCAGTTAAGAGATGTTGTATATGCTTTGATTACATGTTTTCATCTTTTAAATACAGACACAGATTTTGCTGCTAGAGTTTCAGAAAAAATGGATGATATAGCAAAAGAGGAAGGGTTTGAAGAATACGAACCTATCAATGGTAATAATGTTGTACATTTATCTTCTTGGACTAAGACTAAAGGCAATGCATGAAACTAAGAGAACAAGAAAAAGAAGTAGATTTAGTTAATCATCCCCCTCATTACAACAAGGGTAAATATGAAACTATAGATGTAATCGTTGACACTCTTGGTAATTACGAATCAATATCTTACTGTCAAGGAAATTGTATTAAATACTTGTTAAGGATGTGGCATAAAGGAAGTCCTCTAGAAAATGCTGAAAAATGTCTATGGTATTTAAATAAGATGATTGATTTACTAAAAAAAACAAAAGGAGATAATTGGTTGTGAATTATAATGGTATAACTATAGACTTAAATAAAGATAAAGATTTAACAGATCAGGGATTACAACTGTTGCAAGACTATTATATGATTCCAGGAGAAACATCTCCTCAAGAATCTTTTGCTAGAGCCTCTCTTGCTTATTGTAATGATGACCTTGATTTTGCACAGAGAATATATAATTATGCGTCGAACAGGTGGTTTATGTTTGCTAGTCCTGTACTTAGTAATGCTCCTGTTCCTAATGGTAAATGGAAATCTTTACCTATTAGTTGCTTTTTAACTTATGTAGGAGATACATTAAAAGATTTAATCTCTCACAATTCTGAAGTAGCATGGTTGTCTGTAAAAGGTGGTGGGGTAGGTGGTCATTGGTCTGATGTGAGGGCAGTCGGTGATAAATCTCCCGGACCTATCCCATTCCTTAAAGTTGTTGACAGTCAGATGACTGCCTATAAACAAGGTAAAACTAGGAAAGGTTCTTATGCAGCATATATGGATGTTAGTCATCCCAGTGTGTGCGAGTTTATTAATTTTAAGCTGCCTACTGGGGGTGATTCTAATCGTAAATGCTTTAATCTGTTTAATGCAGTAAACGTAACAGATGATTTTATTAAAGCTGTAGAAAACAATGAAGTGTGGCAGTTTAAAGACCCTGATACAAAAGCTGTTAGAGATACCATGTCAGCTAGAGAGTTGTGGCAACGTATACTTGAGGCACGATTTAGAACAGGTTCTCCCTACATAAATTTTATAGACACAGCTAATAAACATTTGCCTGAAGAGCAAAAAAAATTAGGTCTTAAAATTCATGGTAGTAATCTTTGCAATGAAATACATTTAGCTACCAATGAAAAACGTACTGCTGTATGTTGTTTGTCTAGTGTCAATTTAGAGTTTTATGATGATTGGAAAGACACTAACATGGTAAAAGATTTGATTCGTTTTTTGGATAATGTTTTACAAAAGTTTATAGACAATGCTCCTGATGATTTAGTTAAGGCTAAAAGAAGTGCCATTGCTGAACGATCATTAGGACTTGGGGCAATGGGGTTTCATGGTTACTTACAAAAAAATAATATTTCTTTTGAGGGAGTATCTACAAAAGGTATAAACAAACGTATGTTTAGAAATATTAAAATGCAAGCCCTCGAAGAAACTAGATTATTAGCTGAACAAAGAGGTGAAGCACCTGACATGATTGGATCAGGAAAACGCAATGCTCACTTACTAGCTGTAGCACCTAATGCTAATAGCTCTATCATATGTGGTTGTACTCCTAGCATAGAACCTATAAAATCTAATGCCTATGTGCATAGAACAAGAGTGGGTTCACATTTAATTAAGAATAGATACTTAGAAAAAGTTTTATTGAAGTATCAAAAGAACACAGATGAAGTTTGGAAATCTATTATTAGCAACGAGGGATCGGTTCAGCATTGTGTTTTTTTAACTGATTATGAAAAGTCTGTTTTTAAAACTGCATTTGAATTAAATCAAGAATGGGTAATTGAACATGCAGCAGATAGACAAACTTTTATATGTCAAGGTCAATCAGTTAATTTATTTTTCCCATCAGGTAGTGATAAAGGATATGTAAATAGTGTGCATCTTAGAGCTTGGAGATCAGGTTTAAAAGGTTTGTATTATCTAAGAACAAGTGCAACTAATCAGGCTGATAAAGTAGGCACTCAAATTGTTAGAGATGCTTTAAAAGATGCTGACGAATGTATATCTTGCCAAGGATAGGTTTATGTTTAAAAAATTCGACAGAGAATTATTTTTAAAATTTGATAAACTTGCAAGGGATGCAGGTAAAAGATATTGGACTTCTAAAGATTATTATGTTGAAGATAATAAAGATAGATATGGGCCAGACTTAATAGTAACTTCTAAATCTTTAGGAGTAGATGGGAACACTAATAAATTTTATTGTGAAGTAGAAATTAAAAGACCCTGGAAAGGAAGAAAGTTTCAATATGAAAAACTCCAAATACCCCAACGGAAAGGTAAGTTTTTGGACAAATCTAAATACAGTTTGCCGATCTGTTTTTTCGTTTTTAATTCCGATCAAACTTATGGATACCTTATCGAAGGTGAAACGTTGGCTAAGACTCCTATTGTTGAAGTGCCTAATAAGTATGTATATAAAGGTGAAAAGTTTTATCAAGTACCTGCTAAAAATTTAATACCATTGGAGATACCTAGTGAGTAAAAAAGATAATAAAAAAATTAATACTGATTACATAGAGGTTATTAGATGGATGGATGCACAGTCCGATGATGGTTGGAGTGATGATAGGACAGCAGAATTAGCTAATGTAGTTACTGTTGGTTTCATTGTAGCTGAAGATAAAAAAGCAGTTTGTGTTGCATCTACTTATGCAGGTGATGATACTAATTCAAGAATGCATATACCAAAGTGTTGGATAAAAAGTAGAAAGAAAATTAATATAGAAGAATTAGAAAAAGACAATAGCCCTTTATACCCTTTTATAGAAACAAAGGAAGAAAATGAAAATAGAAATTGATGAGGATTTAAGAAATTTTTTTATTAAAGAAGCACTAAAAGAATTATTAGATGAGGTAGAAAAACAATATGTGGGTTCTAATCGAACTAAAAAATTATATAAATTAAAGCAATCTATTGTAATTATTTTAAATGAAATTAATTTAGGTGATACATTTAATTATAAAGACATGACAGAATCTAGTAAAAAAGTAACCATAAATAACATTACAAAAGATGAGGAGATTTATACAAATACATAAATATACTTATTGCTTTAGTCTTAATTTTGTATAAAACTAGTAAAATCAATAGGCTCATTCGAGCCTTTATTTTTCCAAGGAGTAACGTATGAGTCTTACAAATCCCTCAATTGTGTATAAACCTTTTAAATATCCTTGGGCTGTAGAGTTTGCCGTGCAGTCTGAGAAAGCCCATTGGGGTGAATGGGAAGCCAAACTGCAAGATGATGTGTCACAATGGCAGTCAGGTAAGTTAACCGAAGCAGAGAAAAATCATATCACTCAAATACTTAGATTGTTTACGCAAAGTGACGTAGCTGTGGGTACGAATTATCTTGAATACTATATACAGAAATTCAAAAACAATGAGATTAGAGCCATGCTGACTAGCTTTACTAACAGAGAGTTTGTACATCAAAGAAGTTATGCACTACTAAATGATACTTTAGGTTTACCTGAAGAAGAGTATTCAGCTTTTTTAAATTATAAACAGATGAAAGACAAGATAGATTTTATGTCCGATATAGATGTGCATTCTATATCAGGATTAGGTAAGGCTATAGCTAGGTCAGTTATGAATGAGGGTATGTCTTTGTTCTCAGCTTTTGCTATGCTTCTTAACTATCAAAGATATGGCAAGATGAAAGGTATGTGTGAGATAGTAGAGTGGTCTGTTAGAGATGAAACCATGCATTGTGAGGGTATGGTTAAATTATTTAGAGAGTTTTGTAAGGAGCATCCTAGAATAGTTACAGATGATTTTAAGAAAGATATATATCAAATGTTTAGGGATGGGGTAAAATTAGAAGATGCTGTAGTAGATACAGCCTTTGAGATGGGGGCAGTTAAAGGGCTTAGTGCTGAACAAGTCAAGCATTATATTAGATACATAGCAGATAGAAGACTAATTCAGTTGGGTTTAAAAGGTAACTTTAAAGTTAAAGAAAACCCTCTTGAATGGTTAGATTGGATAGTAGGGGGTGATACCCTTAAAAACTTTTTCGAGGGTGTTGTGACTGATTATAATGCCTCTGGAATGACAGGGGATTGGGGATGGAAAGATACTAAGGAGAAGGAACAAAAAATTGCAGCCTAATTTAAAAGATAAAATAAGAACAGCTTTAATTTTTCATGCTAAAGGACAAATAGCTAAACATAAAATAAATGTAATTGTATTAATGGAAAATGCACAGGGTGTTGCAGAGCATCCTGATGTTATGGAAACTATAGAAAAGGAGTTAGATAGTATTGCTACATATGAAGATAGATTAGACGTTTTAAATAAACACTTCTAATGATTAAATTTATACTTTGGTGTATGGCATTTTATATTGCTGCTATAAACCCTACAATGTTTGCAGGGCTGTATGTTTATTATATGTCTACAGGTTAAAGATTAATTAAACTATCTTTTATCATTAAGGCTTTTCCAAACTCTTTTGTTTCACTTAATTCTTTATTTTCAGGATGCATTTGTTGATACTTTTCTTCTATTTCTTTTCTTAATGCTTTGCTTAGTTGTTTATAATCTATATAATTGTTAAGTTTTATTAAGTCTTCTGATATTACAGATCCATCTCTTTTATCTACACCATCTATTTTTAATCTATCTTTTGCACTAGTAAAAGCTTTACTAATCTCTTTTTTTAATAATCTTTTTTTAGTATTGTCAGTAGATTTTTTATAAGTTTCTGTTTTCATTAAATTAAGAACTTCATTTTCCATAAAATATAATCCATTAGAGATCACAACATTATCAAATGCTTTTATACCTATGGGTTTATATACCTCCATTCTCCAAGGTACTATACCTAATCTTGTAATTTCTTTTTCAATTTTATTTTGATCTGGAGTCATTTTAATACCCATAAAATTACTATAAAATCTACCTGCCCCTGATGGTGCTCCTTGTCTAAAGTATGATACTGCTTTTTCTAAACTATCTTTTCCATAATTATCAACCACATCAGGTAATTTATTTTTAACTTGATTGCTAAGAGATTCTATTAAAACATTTCCATCTTTTTCTCCTGTATAAATATCTACATCTATATCTTTAGGATCTCTAGCCATTAAACCTTCATAACTTAATCCATCAAGGTACTCTCTTATAGGTTTTATAGGTTGTAAAAATCTACCACCAAAATTAAAAAATGTTTCTGCAAATCTTGTTAATCCCATTTCAAAAAAAGTACCATCTTTTAGGTCTTGAAAAGCCCTTAATAAAGAATCTGGAAATAAATCTAAATCTTTTGCTTTTAAACCAGCTACAGATTCTAAAACTGCTTCTACACTAGTATCTAAAGTTTTTACATCCGAATCTTTTGCCAAGTCAAACATACGAATAAGTAATTCTGCCATTGCAAAGTAAGGTGCTACAGGAAAAAAAGCTCTAGCATCAAATGTAGCATCTCCTATTTTTAGATCCCACCAATCTCTGCTTCTGTTTTCAGGTTGCATCCTATATTGATATGCCATGTAAAGTGCAGTACTACCTACAGCACCTCTAGCAGTAGCCTCTGTTCCTTTTTTTATTAAGGCTGCTCTTTGATCATCTGTTAATTTTCCTCCAACACCAAAGTATCTTTTTCCCAATAACCCTGATAAGGTGTCATACATACCTGATGCTCCACCTATAGGACTAAATCTATATTGATAGTTAATAGCATTGGCCATAAATCTAGGGAAGGCGATAGCTAAAGAAACAAATGGTGTGTTTTCAAAAAAATTAATAAAGCCCCTTGCAATATTATTACCTCTAGCTTCAATTATTGTGTCATCTATTTTAGCACTTTTATTTGCACCAAATTGAAATGAAAAAGTAGCTCTCATAGCATCTTCAGTTGCTTTTTCTAATACCTCTTTTGGAATAGGAATATCATTTTTTAAATAATCTTTATATAAATCTTTTCCTAAATATTTTAATTCTGATTCTACTGATGCTACAAAAGCAGACTTTCTAAAAAGAGCATCTTGAGCTAAATTTAAAGATGCTAAAAATCTATTTACTGCATTTAGTTTATCCTCTCCTTCACCAATAGCAAGAGTGTTTATTAATCTATTTTTAATAGTAGGGTTAAACTTTAATATTGCATCAGCTTCTAAAGATGTCATTCCGTAGTTAGCAAGTTTGCCCCATGTAGCAAATATATCCCCTATAGATTTTGGTTCTTGTATTTTTAAAACTGTAGGATCTGCTCCCATAGAAACAGCAACTCCTCTAATTGCTCTTTGAAATATAGATTCAAAAACATTAGCTGCTGTTTTCATTGTTAATGCACCTAGACCACCCATAACATTTAAACTAGTAGTAGACAATGCAGAAGTTACCCAAATTTTAGAAGTTCTTTCTAGAGTATGAAAAGCATTAAAAATTGTAGAAACTGGTGAAGCATTAAATTGTTCAGTATAAACAGTTTCCATAAACTCTCTAGCTTTTTTATCTGTACCTGCCATAGCCCTAGTTAAATTTGACACATAAGAATATGGCTGAAATATTTTTGCACTATCAGAAACTGAAGTGTTCATTGCTTTAGAAAATTCTTCTGGTGTTATGTCATACTTTTTTAAAACATCTAACAAATTATTTTGTACACTTTTTGTGTAAGTATCAGGATCAACACCTGCTCTTACAGCAGCTTGTTCTATTGTTAAAGCATCTAGTTTTCCTAAATTTCCTATAACTTCATTTACAGCAGTAGATATATTTTTTAGCTTACCACCTACAAGTATTTTTGCTTTTCCTGATCTATCTATTTTAGGAACATAAGTTGTAGGATCAGATTTTATTATATGTCCTGCAATTCTAACAGCTACAGGAAATAATTTATTGTGTACTTGTGATTGAAGTAACTTGTTTTTTTCTGTAGATAATTTATCAATTACAAGTCTTCCAGCATTAGGGTCTGCATTATAAACTTTAGCTATTTGCTCATCTGTTTTACTTAACTGTCTTTCTAACTCTTTTAATGCAGGATCTTTATTTGTAACAGATTTACCTTTATTTATTTTTTTCTCAAATTCTTTTACTGTTTTTTCTGCATTTTTTAATTCCTTAGAAAAAAATATTCCAGGCAAAGTACTTACCCCACCAAGAGCACCAGTAACTACACCTCTTAATACAATATTAGATTTATCAAAAGTTTCTTTTCTATATTGTTGAACAGCAAGTGCTTCATCAAGTCCTCCTGCATAACTTCCGAATAAACCTTCTACTCCAAAACCAGTACTAAACTGTGCAATTCTATTTTGTCTTACATGTGATTTAAGTTGTTTGTCAACTTCTTTTATTTTATTTTTAATTTCTGTTCTTTTTGCTTTATTTTTTAATCCTGGTTTTAAATTTTTAAGAAGTGTTTTTTGATTAAGTTGTTTTCTTGCTAGTGATAATGCAGTTTTACTACCTGCTACACTTACTGCTTTTCCTGCAATAGCCCCAAAGTATGTCATTGGATCAAAAGCTAAAGCATTAGCAATATCAGCAAATGCTTCAAATTTATTGTAACCTCCATCTATAATTGGTATAGCTTCCCATAAAGTAAATGCATATCCTGCTGCTGTTCTTTGTGCTTTGTTTGCTTTACTTGTCCAAAGCACTTCCTGAGTTAAATCAATATTGTTATAATAAACTTCCCTTATATGTGTAGCAAATTTTCTTACATATTCTTTTTTTGATTCTTCTTTTTTATCATACTCATAATCTTTTCCAAATCTAAAAACCATATAATCTTCTACTCGATCAAAGTAATCTTGATTTTTATATAAATCATTGTACTTAATTTTAAATGTATTAGTTACAGGTTCTTGTTGTTCTACAGGTGTGGCAGAACCTACTATAGGCTGTGCTTGTTTTTGTTGCTTAAATGGTTGAGCAGCCGAAATATTTTTTAGTACACTATCCCTGTAATCCTGTGTTTGTTTTACACCCATAGGATTTTTATCTAAAAGAGTTTCTCCACCATTGTATGCTTGAAGAACTTTATTAGGATCATTGTTATATTTCTTTTTTAAATGCTGAAGAAACTTAGCTGCACCTATAACATTATTTCTAGGATCATTTGGATTTTGATTGGGTATGTATTTGTTACTAATAACAGGCATGAGTTGCATCATACCTATTTCACCATCTTCACCTTCAGCACTAGGATCAAAATTAGATTCTTGTTTTGCTATAGATTTTAACAGTTGAGGATTTATATTGTATTCTTTACCTACCTCTTTAAATATAGAATCATACTTTGTTTCTTTTAAAATAATTTCATCTACATCTTCAAGTTTAGATTCAGGTTCTTTTACAATATTTTGTTGTTGTTGTGTTTCTAATTGTTGTCTTTGAAAAGTATCAAAAACTTCTTGTTGTTCATCTTCATTTAATTCTTCTTCAGAAGCAAACTTTAAACCATTTAAATTATAAGTATATTTCATTGTTCTTTAAAATCCATAATGCTAACATTTTTGCCACTCTTTAATTTTAGTAGATTACCTTGATAATCTTTACTCTTTCCTTTGTCACCATCAGTTAATTTTTCAGCCTTTGATGGGCCAGGTTTTAAATAATTTGATCCTATAAAATTAACCACATAGGAATTATATGCACCATCTATTTTAGCTGCTCTTCTTAAATCTTCTAGTATTGGGCCTTCTTCACTTTTATCTGTTATTCCTAAAGTACTATTTAAAATAGGTCTTACAGCTAATTCTAAAGCTCCTAAATGCTTATTTACATCTTTTGGATCAGTAAACTCTAAAATTAATTGTCTACCACCAGCCCCATCATCAATGAATTTAACACTACTTCCTGTTTTCCCAGCAGTCAGTTGAGTAAATGTTCCTATTGCTTGATTCAGTCTTGCTCTTATTTCAGCAGTAGTAGGTTTCTTAGTTCCACCCATACTATTAAGAAGTGCTCTTTCCTTTTGTATTGTTTTTATTACTTCAGGATCTCCACCATCTGGTTTAGTGACTTCATTAAATAATGTTACAGCACTTCTATCTAATAAAGTAGTAGGAGTTTCTTTACTTAATAAAGATTTATCAACTTGAATATCTAAGGGATCTATAGTTTGTTTTGCTTGTACTGTTCTAAATTCTTCAGGTGTCATGCCTACTTCAGCAGCATACTGTTCAGTAATTCTAGAAGTATCTACATCTAAACCTGGAATAAATGTTCTACCTGCTGGTTCAACAAACCCTGTAATATCTTTATATGCTTGTTGTGCATTTAACTCTATTCTTTGTTTAACGTCTACAATTTCATCACCATCTGCTTTTACAAAGTCTTGTAATTTAGATGGTCTATCTTTAGCAATAGTTTTATATTCTTCAAATAACTTAGGATTTTCCATAATTGCAGATACTACTGTAGGACTTAAATTAACTTTTGCACTTTTTGCAATACTTTTGATTTCTGCAACTTTACGTTTTAAGTCTACTCTTATTTTTTTTTCTGTTGATTTAGCTGCCCTTACTTCTAAAGCATGTTGCTCTGCTCTTTTCTCAGCAGTTGCTTCTGCTCTAAGTCTATCTTCTTTTAAGCCCTCTCCAAGAGATCTTATAAGCCCTGCTTGAAATGAAGATATACTCATTATTGCACTCCTTCTTCAGACATTTCTTGTGGTAACTCTTCTACTTCCTCTTCCATCATAGGTGTTGGTTGTCTTGCCATTAACCCTTTTTGGACAGGTGTTTCTTCCTGCATCATCATGCTTGCATCTTCAGGTAATTGTTGTTGCTCTTCTTCTAGTGACTCTTCTAAATATTTTCTTATAAATCTATAAGGCACTTTATTTTTTTGTTCTTCTTCTTTGTAAGAATCTATGTATGTTACGTCTGCATCTTCTGCAACATATCTCATTAACTCTCTTATGTATGGATTAATTAAAATGCCAACATCAAGATTATGTATGCCATTCATAGTAGAAGAAACAGCCAACATTTCAGAAAGTCTTTCTATGGATATGCCACTATCAAGAGCTTTTAAAAGTGAATCTTCTGTTTCAAAATTTAAAACCCTATCGGTATAATATTCAACAGCTTCTTCAACTGTTGTTAGTTGAGTAGGTCTTTCCCAAGGATATTCACCTGGTTCTTTAGTCAAAGACATTCCAGGTATTGGGCCTTGTAATAAATCAGGACTTAGTTGTATCGTCATTTTTTAATTCCATTCTTTTCTTACGAATTTTAGCAACATACTTTGCCATAGTCTTAGCTATATCAGTTTCTTTATCTTCAGCATTAGAATCTTCTTTACTGTTTTTTGGTGACATAAAACCTTTTAACTCTTTTTTTTCTTTTTTAGGTTTCTTTTCTTTTTTAACGTCACTTAATATAGCTAAAACTTCTACCTCTATTTTTTTAATATAGCTATCTATGTTTAACATTTTATTTTGTCCTTACTAAAAGGGTAATTTATCAATTATTTTAGGTATAGCAATCTTAGCTACTTCGCCTACGAAAACACCTGCTGCATCTTGATTACCTTTTTTTATTTGGTATTTAGCTTTTTCTATAGCTGCATCATTAGTCATTATTTGCAAAGCTAAATTATTCATTCTGTCAGCTTCATTATTTGATGTTTCCCAAGCATAAGACATTTGATCTCTGTATTCTTGCCAAACATTTTCATATTCTTGCATAGTTACATTTAAAGCATTAGCTGCATTAAATTGATTTACTTGGTTTTGTGTGGCAGTATCTACTGTGGCAATCTGCTGCCTCCATTGTGCATTAGCTTGACTAACAACTAAACCATTACTAGCATTAAATTGTGCTACTGCATTTTTTTGTTGTGCATTAAATTGTCTAATGGAGTTAGTTTGTGAAACATTAAATTGTTCTAATGCATTATTCTGTGAAACATTAAACTGACTTATTTGTGCATTCATAGAATCATAAAATTGATTAACTTGATTCTCACTAGTAGCATTAAATTGTTTAGCAGCATTTTCGGCAGCAGTATCAGTTAATATAGATTGCACAACTGATTGTGTTTTAAATAAATTAGTTTGCTGTGCAAAATCTAAATTTTTCATATCTACTTGTAAAAAAGATTGTGCATTTTGTACTGCTGCTTGTTGCCTATTATTTAAATTAGTTGTTTCTAAGTTAGCCATTTGTGCTGCTGTTGCCATAGTAACAGCCTGTCTATTGTTTAAATTAGCTAAATCAACAGATTGTGCTAACCTTGCATTTTCTAATGTCACTTGTACTTCAGAATTAAAATTTTGATTTGCTATATCAGATATTCTTGCAGCATTAGTTACTCTAGTTTGAAATGCTTGATCAAACTCTTGTCCTAAAAATTGTGCTCTTTGTTGTCCTGCAATAACAGCACGTTGTTGTCTATTACTTAAATTTTGTATATTTAAATTAGCAACTGTTTGTGCATCAGATTGTGCAATAGGTAATGCTTGTTCAAATATTGCTTGTATAACAGCTTGCCCTGCTAAACTAGAAGCACCTAAACCTCTTTGATTTAATACTGCTGTTGCTTTTCTTAAACTACCTGCTGCCCAAGCAGGAGGATTTTTAGCATCAAAGTCTTTAGTTAAATTTTCTAACTGACCTTGTACTGTAGACATAGGATCTAACTCTGCTTGTGCAGCTTGAAACTTATCTAAACTTTGTTCTACTAATGCTGATTTAACAGATGGCCCACTTATTAATTCTTCTGCTTGTAACTTTCTTTTTGGAACATTGTCAATTTGTATTGCTTTATCTATTTCAGCAGCTTGAACATTTTTTAATACAGTAGCTTTAACATCTGCTGTTTGTGCTTGTACTTGAGCTTCTTGTCTAACATCTCCTACAACAGGTTTTAATTTTTCAACTTCCTCTGTAACTTTAGGAGTAGTTTTATCTACATCTACTTTTGCTGCATCTCTAGGATCAACTGCTTTTATTGTTTCTGAGGTAGCAGCTTTTGCAGGATCTACAGTTTTAATGTCCTCTTGTTTTATAGGATCAAATTTAACTTCTTGCCTTGGATCTGTTGTTATTTGTGCAGCTTCTACAGGTGCTACATCAGGTCTATTTAATTTAGTCCTGTCCTTTAAATCATCTACAAACTCTGTAGATATTCCTTTTTCTTGACCTTCAGGTGATGCTTTTGCAGCTTGTACAAATTGATCTACCTCACTTGCATCAATAGTGTCACCAAATTTCTTTGTATAAAAATCTCTGCCTGATGCATCTGCACCTCTACCTAATACACCTTGATACAAGTCATCAATACTTAATCCACCTTGAGCCATTCTTTTAACAATACCACCTTTTGCACTTGCTAATTTAGATGTAACACCTTGTGTCATTTGTGCATGTAGTCTTTGAGCAGATAATGAAGATGCTAAAAATTCGTCATACCCTGACATAGGGCCGTCATATCCTATTTTTCTAGCTATCTTTTCTCTAATTACTGAAGTAACAGGTGCTTCTCTAACAAATGTATCTCTCTCATACATTAAAGGAGCACTTACACTTGGTTTTGAATTTTGCATAGTCATAGTTATTCTTCTTTATCTTCGTTACGATATTCATCTAAAATCTTTTGTACTGTTTTAGTTTCATATATTCTTATAAGAGTCCATACAATAGTAAACCCTGCTGCAATAGCAGGTAATACATCAACAAGTGTTCCCACTACAGTAGCCATAGACAAACCATCAACTACTTGTTTTATGTTTTCTGTTTCCATAATCTAGTAACTCCATATAGTAGGTCTTGGTCTATTATGTGAATTATTAATTGTATCTAAATGTAAAAACCTTACCCCTCCTTTTTGATTTACTCCTATTCCTGTAAACCCTACATTAAAAGCCATCTTCAGTAAGTTATATGCACTCTCTCTATTTATTAAAATATCACATGCTTGTCCTGTTGCATGTGCTCCAGGAGATTTTTTTACAGCTTCTACAGGATGTGTTGCATCTCTATACCCAGAGCTTATAGTAAGAGGCTTTCCATACATTTCTCTAAGTTGATTTAACTTAGCAATAAATATAACATCCATATCACATTTACCTGTATGTGAACACACAAACTCATCAGGTTTAAAATATTTAGATTTACTCCAATCAACACTCATTATTTTTTCTTTTTCTTTTGAAGATTACGTTTAATTAAATTAGCTTGATTTTGATGTAGCTTTGATGCTTTTTCTAATTCACGAACAAGCTTACGTTTTTGTGCGTCTGTTAAATCACTCATTTTGACTCCTTTTTATCTAAAATATCATTTATTTCATTTGACTTTTGTTTACTACCTACAGATGATCCAAAATAATATGCTAATACCATTGTAGTAGCTGAATTTAAAGCACCCAATACATATACTAAAATATCTTTAGCTCCTGAGTTTACATCTACATCTGCAAATATAATAACTAGGAATAAAGCAAAAGACATTGTTACTGTGCCTAATGCTAGTATTGGAGTTACGCATTTGTTTAACCAACTAGCATTTTCACTAGTTGCAATTGCAGTTTCTCTAGC
>TARA_R100001594_G_scaffold23381_4_pt1 | contig 23248 bp, 17 predicted proteins | sample TARA_R100001594 | Tara Oceans TARA_R100001594 (sample SAMEA2622752) | marine metagenome | biome: marine biome (ENVO:00000447); feature: marine epipelagic mixed layer (ENVO:xxxxxxxxx); material: "saline water (ENVO:00002010), including plankton (ENVO:xxxxxxxx)" | depth 150 m | reverse complement strand
TGGGATGGGAAGCTCAACCAGAGAAAGTGGGATAATTCTTGGAAATTAGAGAATGATGAAGTTGACCTACTCTCTCGTTACGGTAACAAAGGGCTGAAGAAGGAAAACTTAGCATTTCGTCGCATGATGCTGTCGATGGACGCTCAGTTGAGGCGAAAGCCAGAGTTTTTCAACGTTTTCTACCCATTTGATGATGTTTCGTGCTGGGTTTCGGCTGCAAATGCTGCAATTCCCAATCATGCCCTGGAAAAACACATCAACAAGGAGCTTACGGAGTGGCAAGCCCCCTATATGGAGTACGAGCAGCCAGAACCGGGTGCGGTTTACGTGATTGGGGCGGATCCAAGTGGTCATGCAGCGCGAGATCATGCCAGTTTTCAGGTCTTGAAGGTATATGATGGGGAATGGACCCAAGTTGCGACGTTTGCCACCCACTGCGACCCGCTGGTCTTTTCGCGGAAGCTTGAGCAGGTGGGGATAAAGTACAATAATGCGAATGTCGTAGTGGAATCAAATGGTGTTGGCCAGAGTGTAATATCCTTGCTTCGAGAGTGGGATTATCCAAATATGTACTATGAAAAGAAGCGGAGGCCCGGATTCACCTCCACGGGCAAAAGCGTGGATATGGCCTTGGGGTGGACTGTCGATGCCCTGCTGGATGATCTCGTTCTGAATGACAAGGACACTCTGGTTCAACTAATGAGCTATAAGAACGACAAGCGGATTGAAGAGGGTCCAAATAGCGAGATTGTCAGGGGCAAGGCCAGCAATCGCAGAAGAGACAGGCATCACTGGGACAAAGTGAGCGCCCTTCAGATGGCGGTTGTCGGCGCGAGGTCTGCACCTCGGAGATATAAGAAAGTTGCGCCAGATGATGAGGAGAATGTGATCGTTCTTCGCCGATATACCTTTAATGAGAAGACCGAGCTTTTCAAGGCTCGGGAACGCCAAGACCGAAAGAAGTATTGGCTCTGAATCCCGCAATCGATAATATAGCACCGGAAGGGATGCTTCACGCAAGCCGCACAACACAAACCACGGGCAAAAAATGGCACTGACAACCACCACCTATTCGATTCCGCTCACCTATAAGGTGACAACGGACACTGCGTTGTCCAATGCTGCGGTAACAAGTGTAACCGGAACAAGTGGTTCTATTTACCATATAGAGATTGTGAATGGCAATAGTCACAATGTGTATGTAAAGTTTTTCAACTCTGCTGTTGTCACAGTAGGGACAACGGTTCCCTATGCGATTTTCCGCGCACGAGCTACTGAGACTTACATTGTTGAGATCCCAGGCGGATTAAACTTTAGCTCTGCAATCTCAATGGTTTGCACACAGACTTCAGGAGTTCCGGGGACAACGGCTCCAGGATCTGCGATCACTGTTCGACTGATGACTACATAAGGAAGTATCATGGCTATTAATACAACAACGGTTACGGCTACTGGCGCTGCCAAAATGGTGGTGAATACAGATACAGATGAGTCAGAAGATCTGGCTACCAATGCAGCCGCCAATCTTCAAATGATTGAGATAAACAACACAGCCAATTCGACAGTGTTTTACCTCCAGCTATGGGATGTTAACTCTGCGGGTTCTGTGGCTTGTGGGACGAATGAACCCGATTACGTGATCCCTTGCCCCGCAAGCGCTAAAATTAACTACGTGATCCCACAAGATATTACCTTTAGTGCTGGAATTGTGATGGCTGGTACGACCAATCTTGCGGCATGCTCGTACTCTCCCGCTGGTCCTTCTGCCACTGTTCGTGTCACTTTCCTCTTGGCTTCATAATGGCTCTTGACCCCAAAACTCTGAAATCAATCATCAGTGCCCATGTGACTAAAGCTCAGAAAGAGCACAAAACATGGGACAAATGGCGTGCGTGGTATCGCTCAGAGTTCTGGGGAGACCACACAACCTCGGATGATTCCCTCCTCATCGAAAACAACTACCTGTATGCGTTCTGCGATACGATGGTTGCCAGCGTTTGTCCACCTAATCCGCGAGTTACCTGTGTTAGTCGAAGGTCGGATGATGAGGCCAAGCAAGCCGCTAAATATCGGGAAGCTTTGATCAATGATGTCTTGTACCGAACTGAGGCTCATAAAATTTTGTGGAAAATGAGCACTCATGCAAGTGTGTATCCACGAGGCGTGATGAAGTCTGTTTGGAACTTCACGAAGAAGCGCCCAGACTTCGTTTTGTTGGATCCTCGGTACTTCTTTTTTGATCTATCTGTGAGTCGCTGGGAAGATATTCGGTATGCCATCGAGGCGACTACCATCACTAAGGCAGAATTCTTCAGTCGTTCCGCTACCCGCAAAAAGAAACACTCCCGGTCGATGCAATACGACCCAGGAGTGGCAAAAAAAGCGAAGTTTGGGAGTTTTCCCAAATGGCTGAAGGACAGTGAAAACACCTCGGCAACGATTACGGAGAAAGTCCGTGAAGTCTTTGAGTGGATCACTGTCTATGAAGTCTATGACTTCACGAATGATATGTATTATCATATGCTGGAAGACCAGGAAGATCCTCTATTTGCAGGAGAGCTTCCATATGTCTTTGTGCGCAACCCCTTTACCATCCTCACCTTTAATGAGAATCTGGCTGACATCGGTGGAATGTCGGACAGCCAGTTGGTGGAACGGCAGCAGCGGAGATTGAATGAGTTGGATACGCTGGAGCTTCGGCACGCCCAGGCAAGTATCCCAGTTACTGTGATTAATGAGGGGCTATGCGATGATCCAGAGGATTTCGCAGATCAAGTCTCTACTGCGACCAGCCCAGGCGATGTGGTAAGGCTCCACGGGAAGAACGCGGCTCCACTAAATGATATTATTGGAATGACCCCAACTTCTTCTCTAATCCCTGAGTTTGGGATGATTCGGGATCGAATTGAGTCAACCGTTCAGTTTGTGTTAGGGATCCCAGAGTACGCTCGCGGCGTGGCTGGTACCTCTGAGGTGGCGACTGAACTTGCTCTTGTAGATGCCGCGATGCGTACCCGCCTTGGGCGACGAACCAAGATGATCAATAGTGTCATCAAGCATATGGCAGAGAGTATCATTGGACTGTATGAGGAATACCTAACTTCTTCCAAAGAAATCCCTGTCCGAGTTTCAGGCACGATGGAAGCCATGACTGTTGCTCGTAAGCATCTGATTGCTCGGAACCCCCAAACAGCCGAGACGATGCTCGCCATGGGTCAACACCCTGAAGAGCCACTTGAGATTGACTATGAAGTTGTTCCCTATTCACCGACAGAGAACAGCAAGTCTGCCCAAATTAAGAAGCTGACCCAGTTTATGGATCTTCTGCTTCAGAATCCCAATATTGACCAACGAAAACTAACTTCACATATGCTGGATGTTTTGGATATCGGTGCTGATGTGATGGTGAGCGAAGAAGAGGTTGCTGCCCAACAGCAGCAACAGCAAGAAATGGCAATGATGGAGGCCCAAGCAGGACAACAGGCAGGTCCCGCTGTTCCAGGAACTGAGGATACAATCGCAACCGGAGGAATGCCCGCCGGAGTGCCCCCCATTGCCACTGGTGCCCAAGGTCCGATGGTCGGGGGTGCTGGAATGGTCTCCCCTGAACCAGGATTAATGTAATGGCTGATGGCTGGATTGAAGAGGAACGCGCGCGTGTTCAAGGCAGGCTGGATACTCTCCAGGAACGAGACTCAGGATCCTCCGAGGATGCATCTGCGGTGTCCCCCAGTGAGGAGGGGCGAGGCTCATTAGGCCGACGAGTGCGAGAGTCTTTTAGGAATAGGGACACAAGGCAAGCCGCGCTAAACAACCTCACGGGCAAAGCCAAAAAAGCAGGACGTACTGCGATTTCGACAGCAGAAGGACAAGAGGGTCTTGCAAGGGCTGGCCGGAAACTTAAGGGTGAGAATTTGGCCCAGCCGCTGACAAGCGGTGGGATTGCTGAGTGGCGAAAACGAATATACGGAGGGTGATATGCCCCTTTTTGATCAAGAATGTCCCAACTGTGGTGTACAAGAAGTGCTTTGCTCGTCTGAACGTGCGGTTATCTGTGAGATTTGTGGTGGGCCAGCCAAAGTGCTCCCCAGCGCATTCAACCTCTCGGGCATTATCTGGAGCAACACAGAAAGCTCCAGCCAACTCGGTGTTACCTGGAACACAAACAAAGAAAAGCGCGAATGGTTTAAGAGGCACCCCAACGTGACTCCGGTATCTAAAGGCTCCCCAGCAGATACGGATTTCAAGAACAATATTCGACAGAAAGCGGACAATCTTGCTAAGAAAGCAGGATTCCAAAATGTCCAAAAATTCATCAAAGAAAAGAAGAAGGCTCTACCTTCGTAGTCAAGTTTCTTGACATCAACCCCATGGAATAGGTAAGAAAGGATCATGCCTGAGTTTGATGAGCAAGCTTTATTGAATCTTCCTCTTGAGGAACTTAAAGACTTTGTGGTTAAGCACCTTGAGGCCATAGGTTCGGCACCCCCTCAGACAGAAACTTCTCCCCCCTCTCCCGCCTCCCTGCCAGAGCAAACCGCTGCTCCTGCTCCACCCACTGCCGAAGTTGTTGCGCCCGCAGGAATGGGAGCAGAAAGACAAGAAAGTGGAATGGCAGAGGACCCCTTCTCCCCTGAATCTCGACTTTCTGCTGCGCGCGCAGCAATCAGCCGTCAGCAGCGAATTCGAGAAAACCCTCCAAAGGATATTTACTAATGCCTGGAACTCCTGAAGAATACAAAGCAAGCCCCGATTACTCGAAGGCGGCGAGCATGATTGATGATCTTATTGCAAGCGGAGAGGCCTCGGGTGATTCCATTCTTTCTGCTTTGTCGGATTCCGGTCTTCGTGTCTACGCCGAAGGGGCCATGGATGGACCGGAGGAAGAAATGCCTGGAGAAATGTCCGAGGGAGAGATGGGCATGGATCCTGAGATGTCCACAGAAGGAATGCCCATGGAAGAGCCTCCCGGAGAAGGTCCCGGAGAAGGCCCATCCATGATTGGTGGCCCTGAACAAGGGGGCCGAGGAATGCTAATTGAGGCGGTTCGCTTCGGTCTTGCAAAAGACAAAGAGAAGAAGAATAGCCGCAAGAAGCAGGAGGAAGAATACGAATGAGTGAAGTTCAGACCAGCCCTGCCCCTGCTGAGGCCGCTCCAGCGGTTGATGTTGGTGCTGTGGAGTCTCCCGCTCCGTCCGGAGAAATGACGGAACAATCCGTGGAAGTTTTGTCTTCCGCCCCAGAAGGAGAATTACTTGATTCTCCAACCGATGAGACACCAGCCCCTTGGGATCACACATCCTGGGATGGCAACCTTGATAACCTCCCTGATACCTTGCAAGAGCCTGTGCGGTTTCTTCATAAGCAGCTTGAGGGCGGGTATACCAAGAAGTTCCAAAATCTCTCAAATGAGCGAAAAGCTTTTGATGCTGCGCGCTCTGAATGGGAGAAGAAGAATAGCTCTTGGGAAGACGCCAAAGCTTCTATGGAGAGCGAACTAAAGATCTTGCGTACACTTATGGATGGTGGAGAGGACCCGAGACTCAAAGAGTTTCGAGACCAATATCAATCCACTGCCCAAGAGTTGAAGGATCTTCGGGAAGAACATGAGAAGTTCAAAGCCTTCGTTCAGAAGGATATCGATGCACAGGCTCGAACCTATGCAGAGAACTTTAAAGCGCAGCACAGCGACATCTTCGAGAGTCCTGAAAAGCGTGAAGAACTTTCCGGGTTGCTTGACCAACGATGGACTCCGGAGGAAGCGGTTAAGCTCATGGGCTTGGACAAGAAGGTGATTGAGCTTGCATCCGAGCTTAAAGAGAAGGGTGTACCCCCCGAAATAGCAGTTGAACACGCTATTATGAAAACGGGTGCAACCACTCCTCGCAAGCCCCGACCAGGGGCACAACTCACCTCTGGGGCAAAAAGCCAGAACAACCCAGCGAGCGCTCGCCGCTCAATTAACAATGCCAGTAGCTCTCGTGAAGCCCGTCTTATGGCGGCTCGTGAAGCAGTTAACTGGCGCTCCAAAAACAAACTCTAAAGGCTGGAGACTTAGATGCCTACCAACGCCGACGTTCTCAATTTTGCAACACAGAAACTACTCCCCAAGTGGACCGAGCAGTTTTATCAAGCTCACCCTGTCCTGGATAAAATCATCCTTAAGGGCAATATCGAGCGCTCCTCTCACGGTGGACCCTACATCGAGTTCCCGATCATCACCAATGGTCCTGGTGCAGTCACTCGCATCGAGACTGGTTCTGAGGTTTACTCTTCAACCCGTCGTACCATCGGTAACCGGGGTAAGGTGTATGCTCCTCGGATGATCTATTCTTTCATCATCCCGGGCAAAGATCTCGCGGAAGCAAGCGGTGAAACCGCTATTGCTCGCCTCATCAAGATCTATCCAGAAGCTGCTTTGATGGAATTCCACGAGTACATCGTGAGCCAGATGGTCAATGGTAATGGTGCTACCAACAACGTTCAGGGCTTCATGACCATGAACGGTGACACCACTTATGACACGACGGGTTCCAGTGAAGATGGTGTCTTTGACTTTGCTACCTATGGTAGCCAGACAGGCACCGTCTTTGGTCTGGATAAGAACACGGTTACTGACTGGCAGAACCAGTATCAGAACGTGACGAGCTTCGCGACCAATGGCCGCTCTCAGATGCGTCGTGTTTATTGGGATGCTTCACTTCAGGGCAAGCAGGGTGGACCTGTTGATCTGATGCTTGGAGACATCGTTTCTTTCAACAACTACTATGATGATCTTGATGATCAGGTTCGCTACCAAGTGAAGACCAGCGGCGAAGCTGGCCGCGCTGTTCGTCAGGGACTGATGTTCCAAGAGGCTGAATTCTATGTTGAGCCTTCCCTGGACACCAGCCTTACTGAGTTTGCCTCTGCACGTCGGAACAAGGGAGTGATCTACTTCCTGAAATCTGACACTTGGCATCTCTACACCATGGGTGAAGACAGCGGCATGGAAACCAAGGGTGACTTCGCAATGCGCGGCCCTGTTAAGGTTCCTGGCCAAGATGCTTGGGAATGGGAAATCGTTCTCTCCATGCAAGCTTACTGTGATCGGCTTAATGCCAATGGCGTTGTAGCTGGTACGGCAATCTCTTAATCATCAAGGAATAAAGGAGAAATATTATGTCTTCAACTCGTACTATGGGTATTGCCGTCACTGACGTTAGTACCGAGCAAAAGTTGCCTCTCGGCTTCAAATATACTGAGGCTGCCTCTGGTGATGATATGGGAGAGCGTACTTGGGTGTATGTTTTCAATGATGGTGGAGCCAGCTTGACCGCTGGGTGTGCTGCCTTCCGTGACCCAAGTGCTGCAAATGCATCGGATCCAGCAGGTAAGATGTACGGCGTGTTCATCGCTGCTTCTGGTACAGTCTACCCGGCTGTGTCTGTTGTCGGTGTGGCTCAGCATACGATTGCTGCTGGCTCCTATGGCTTTATTCAGTGTAAAGGCAAGGGTCTTGTACTGAATGGTACTGCTGATATTACCGCAGATACGCCCATTACCACAGGTGGCGACGAGAATGGCGCTTGCATCGACTATGCTGATGGAGCGTCAACGCGGCATGCGGTTATTGCTTTCTCACTCGAAGCAGAAGCCACTAATGATGTCACGTTTGATGCCTACATCAACTGCCTTGGTGCTTAGTAGATGAATAAAGGTGAAATCCGAACTCGGATCCTGGAACAGGTAGATTGGAATCCAAGCCAGTCTACCGACTTCAAGGGCAAAGTCGATAGGCTCATTAATCGGGCATATCAGACGTTGTCCTTGGAGGCTCCATTCCTTTTCTTCGAAGAAGAAGCTCGGATTATCACCCAGCCCGATGTGTCTTCGGACACAGCCATCACTGCTGATCGGTTGGCGGTAAACTCTACCGATCAGTATGTTTTGGAGCGGGTATTTGCGACGAGTTTGTCCCCGGCTCCGCAGGCCTGGAATATAACTGGGCAGTGGGATTCTCGAATGATCGAGGTAACCACTTCAGGGGGCACAGTTTACCGTCGTCGAATCCGTGAGATTTGGCGAGATGAGGGTGGTGGGAACTATTTGGACCGTATCAGTATTGATCGGCCTTGGCCCAATTCTTCTGATTCTGACATGACATACCGAATTTACACCGCAGCTTACGAGCTTCCAGCGGATGTAGTCGAGCTTCGTTCTGCTCGGTTGTATGCTGACCAGCACTATGTACTGGAGGTAATGACGCAGCAGGACATGGAGCGCTATGAGTATGTTGATTATCAGGGAGATCAAGTGGGTCGTCCTTCTCGACTATTTCGAGGAAGACACTGGCAAATCGACGCTCCGACCCGCGCACCCACAACTTCGATAGCAGACCAGGAACAGACTGTGGCTTGGAAGGGTCCACAACCCTTGGGCAAGTTCGACTTCTGCTATACATATGTCTGGGGTAAGCGCGAGTCAGAGTTGGCTGCCCCTTCAGGAAATGCAGAGCCACGCTGGGAAAGCGCGCCTTCTCCTATTAGCTCTACAGTCGAAGTCTCCTCAGACAGCCAGAGCATCACCTTGGGCCTTCCCAATGTTGACCAAGAGTTGAATTTCTACCAGGAGCACAGTGGTTCTGCTGTTGTTGACCCTATTCGAAAAGGACGTTCTGGACTTAAAAAGAGGATCTACCTTCGAAGATACACCTCTACTCCGTCCACTTCGGTCCCAACAATTCCAGATATCGAAACCCCAGAGATCTTCTTCCTCCTTGCCGAGGTAGACGGGGACACACTTTCTTACACAATAGATGGTGCGGTGGTCCCTGATTACTATCGAAGACTAAAAGAAACTCATGGGTATCAAGCCATCCGTTTTTGGCCCATGCCCGACAATAGTTTCGATGTAGATTGCCGTGTTTTGCGTCGGCCCCAACCGCTGGTCCATGATCACGATGCCCCCCGCGTTCATGAGGAGGCTGTGGATGCCCTTATACAGCGCGCTCTCATCTTTTTCTACGAGATGAATGGGCAGTATGATGTCTCTCAGATGGCTGATATGCGCTATCGTGAAATGCTCGTTACTCTCACTAAGCGCTATGGACAAATTAAAGGACGACGGACCAGGAAGCGCTTTGCCCGGGTTGACCGGCCAGTACGTGAAGTCCGCGTTGTCTATAAGCCCTAATGAGGAGTCTTTCCTATGCAACGTGAAGTTTATCCAGCCCCAGACCCAAACGTCCTCTTCTACCAGCGAAAACTTGATAATGGACGAACAGAGTTTGCCTCAATGCAATCTCTCCAGAAGTATGAGGGAACGTCTTGGCGAGGACGATTCTTCATCCCTGGGCAGGCCGCCATCGTCCTCGACCAGTATTCCACTGAGCTTAAGCACTGGGAACCGGTTTACGCTCTCACGCAACAAGACATTGAAATGCTCATTGAGCGGGTCGCCCAGCGAGTCACAGATCTTCTCGGTAACCGTGATGTCTCTGCTCCGGAGATTGTGGCCGCGAGTATGGAAGTTGCTAACTCGAAAGATGTTCCTGCTGCTATCCGTGTGGCTACCAAGAAAACAAAACCAAAAGAAAGACTGACGTGCAAAGTTTGCAACCGAAAGTTTAAGACGGTTCAAGGTCGAAAAGTCCATGAGGCTCGGTCCCACTAAAATGGGAGGGAAACAGGAGGTAATAGATGGCAGACAGTCGTGGGAGGCATACTACTGATCCCCTCATTCTTCGGAACGAGTCTGACCTTCTTGTATCTGCGGCTGAAATTGCCGGATCGATAGAGAATTTTGTCTCAACTCCTGAAGGTGCTCTTCGGTCTATCGAAGGTCCACTGCCCTATGTTCCCCGGGATTCAAGCGATGCATTTTCCTCAGAGTATGGGAAGATGCACGGAGTTTACCATACAACTCTTCGCTCAGGCAGCATAGACTTGCTCCTTCTCCACACAGGTGAGTACGTCTACCGACATCGAGGATGGCTCCCGGGCAATCCATGGGAAAAGATCATCGGGCCTGCTGACGCTTTGATCACAATGGACTTGGTAGACACCGATTCTCCTCAGTTCCCCACCCAGTTTGAATCCACCCCTAAAGGTGTTGTGATCGTTCCCCAGCAAGGACGAGCGGTTTTCTATAATGGAGAGATGGCTTGTTCGCTGGGGTATGACTCAGTCCCCCCAGCAATCCTCGGAGAAGGGCCTCAAACTACGGCTCCAGAAACAGCCTCGACTCACAACGCAAGTGGTTACGCTGTGAGTCGATCCTCGAAGGGTTTTACTATAAATGCCGATTTTGGGTATGGCCGACTGGGAACAGTTCGAAATCGACCAGTAGCTGATATCCCCGGAGTGTTGCTGTCGGGGTCGTATCAAGCTTCATACCAATGGCTGGATTTTTTTGGGAATCTCTCTCCGCTGTCCTCACGCTCAAACGAGATCAACTTTGTTTCTCAAGAATGCGATTCAGATGATGCTTCGCCCGAACAGGTAAGAAAGCAGGTCTTGTGGACAAATATCACTCCTGGTCCCGAAGGCACTATAGGCCGAGTCCTTAGCCGAACCAAAGATGTCCGGAATGCTGGAACCACAGACCTCTTCCTTGTTCCTGGAAATGTGGGTTATGGAACTTTCGGAGCTTTTGCTACGCTTCCGGACAACACTTCGACAGTGTGGCCTGATAATGTACCTGACAATTGGATTTTAGCTCGTCCACACGATGTTATGCCTGTCCCGACTTTCAAGCTTTGTCGGCTGGCTTTTGGTCGATTGTGGATTGCTAACACAGAGGGTGATCCTGGAGTCCTGATTCCCTCAATGATTGGACGCTATGGGACATTTATGGCTCACAGCCAGATATACCCAGATCCGAGCGGCGGGGAAATAACAGGATTGTGGTCTACTCAGGGAGGCCTCTTAGTCTTTACCTCCTCCTCCACCTTCCTTCTTGTTCAGTCAGATGATGGTAAGGGCTTTCGAGTGGTAACTGTTAATGCCACCGTCGGATGCGTTGCCCCATCAAGTCTCGCAAATATGCCCAATGGTGAGGTGGTTTGGTTGGGCCGCGAAGGATTCTATATTTTCAATGGGCAAGCCGTACAACTCATCTCTGGGCACATCCAGCGGAAAACCAACAAGATTAACTGGTCTCGGGCCAAGCAGGCTTGTGCAGCTTTCGATACACATTCGAAAGAATATCGGTGCTGGGTTCCACTGGAAGGTTCTCGGAGGAACGATGCTTGTTTTATCTTCGATGGTAGTGGTTGGCGTCGAAGGCTCCATGAGACTCTCCAATCGGTTTGCGTAACGAAGGACCACCGAAGGTACATGATTGGTGCAGGACAAGCTCCAGAGGCCCCTGTGCCGCTCTCAACCGACGGTAAAGTGACAAACCATCAGGGAGTATGGGTCTTAGATCGTTCTCTGGGGAGCTTTATTCCTGAGTCGCCCCAAGCCACAATCGAAACCAGTTGGATTTCTTGGGGTCAATCCCAGCACCGAAGATCTGGTAAGACTGTTTATCTTGCCTTTAGAGAATCATATCTGGGATCAGCCACGATAAAGGTGTACCGAGATTGGAGAAAGACGGCATCGGTCTACACCGACACCTCCAACGCCACTCTGTATACCCCTGAGGATGTACCTCCAACCTGGGCCACCACCACATTTGATTCAGATTCCTATTGGGTCAAATCTCGACCTTACTGGAAGCGTGTGGATATTTCTATCCCAAGCTGCGAGGTCTTTAAGATTGTCATCCAAACCAACCATCCTATTGAATTCATCGGGATGAGCATTGATGTCGAACCAAAAGCCGGTGGATTTTCAACGAGGATTCCCTAATGGCTATTGTATTTCCAAAAGCAGCGATCAAAAGTGGTACGCCTGTTGAGATAGACAAAATTAATGAGAACTTTCGAGACATAATCGAAGAAACCCAAGGATCATTGGGCGAGCACAACTGGGCCAAAGATGCTTTTTCGCAAACAGCAGATGTCACAGAAGGCGCGATTGTTCGGAGCTATCGGACTTCCCAATCAGTAGAGTGGTATGAGGTTGCTTCCACCTATTCTGGGTCGGTCTTGCAGCAGGATTCTACGTCTGGACCCAGAACACTTCCAACAAATGCTTACAAAGTCTCGAACAGCCATTTTTGGGAGGTGATAAAGTCTGCGGGAACTGGAACCAATCCCATGGAGATTACGCTGACCACGGGCCACGCTGCTCTGTGGATTGTCTTCTCGTGTCAGATGGAGTTTTCCTCTTCTACAGATTTGGGTTCTGGCTTCGGCTTGGGCACCAATCTCCCAGGGTTTCAAATCGCAATAGCTGTTGATGGTGCTGTTGTTCCAGAAACCACAACTGGCTCCTTGGACCCAGGCAATGAAGTCACGGGCGAAGGCATCGGCTACCTCCGAACCCCATTAGCGATAGATTGCGTATATCCAGTTCTTCCCGGGAGGCATACTATCTCTGTACAAGCCAGGATGGTTTTCGATAAAGACCGGACGCGGTATAACTCTGATGATGACTTCTACGCAGTGTTTAACTCCGAGATGTTCATTATGGAGATGAGGTAATGCCTTACGATTGGACAGGATTAGCGGAGGGATCTGCGCTCACGGCAGACAGTCTCAATAGTAGATTCACCTCTGTTAAAGAAGAGATTAATGATCTTCCAGAGCTTTCAGTCCAGCCACATTCTCTCCACTCTGTCCATATCGGATCTCCGGTTGCGATTAAAGGGAAAGCTGCGGTAGGAATCACTACCCATAATTATCGTAATCATTACCCTGGATGGGATAATGATTCCGCCAACTCTTCCTTTGGGGCCGCTGGTCGTCCGTATGGTACCGGCTGGAATGTCATTTTTGACTCTTCTGGGGCTGAGTTAGCAGTCAATCATACTGCTCTGGCCACCCTCTCTACCTCCCCAAACTTTGCTTATGTAGTAATGGCAAATATTACTATGCAAGACCTAAGGCACAAATCTACAGTTGCCAACGGGGCTTCGGGAAATCCAGACTATGGGTTATTCCAATATGGTGTGTTCAAAATCCAGATCACATCTGACGGTTCAAGTTGGGTTGGGATCCCGGTCTCTGAGCGCTATGCAATGGCAGAAACAGAAAGTGGACGAGAAGCAGCACCAAGTGCTTATGACTCCGCCACCGACGCCTATAATATGGTGCAGGTTTGGAAAGATATCCCGCTAAGGTTGATGTTGACCCGTGATCGAATTCGAGAGTTGGGCCTCACTACAGAAATAACCGGAGTACGTGTCGTTACTTCAGTTTCAGAAAGGCATGGAATAGCAGATGAAATAAAGCTGGTTTTAGGGCGCTCCAATATTTCAGTCTTCGCGATCTATTGCGCGACAACGGAGGTTTAAAATGGGAGATATTACCGGATTAAATACCTTCACCTCGGGCACCACTCTGGACGAAGGTCCAGTGAACGACAACTTTTATTCAGAATCAGCTACGAGTTTTCGAGCAATTAATGGCTATTTAGACTCTGATAATATGGACGCCTCATGGTCAGTAACTACCGATCAGGTCCGAAATCAAAATTTGGCTAATGGTAAAATGGTAGGACTAACAGGGAATCTGGACTACATCGGAGAACTTTTTTCTGCTGATGAGACGGACTCCACTACATATGTTCCCATCCCTGGGGCTTCGATCTCGTTCCATTTGCCCTATGCCCCTTCGTTGGTCATCCTTTCCTGGATGGTTGTGATTACCAACTCGTCTCAAATCAGTGCCTATACTACGGCAGAAAAAGCTAATCTTAGGTTCTATCTTAACAATGAACAAGTTTCATTCCAGATAAGAGGCTGTCCTCCTACGTATGATGCCATTACATCGAATGCTCGGCTTCTTTTCCGGGACCGCATTTGGAGTGGACATTCTACGCAGACTGATTTGGCAAAAGGATTCCACACCGCCAGCATTCGAATCCATTTTCCAGATTCAACAGCAGAGAAAATGGCTCGGGTTCGAGTTCGAAATATAAAAGTTATCTATTTTAAGTAAGGAGGAGTCATGGGCCTTAGAAGAAAAGTTCGTAGAGCAGCCAAACGAGAAGCAGATGCTGCGGAAAAATATGCCCTCGGACCCTCTGAGGCCGAGGTTGAACAAGAGGCAGGCAGAGCAGCCACTCAAGCAGGAGCTATTGCTCAGGCAGGAGCGATGGAGCTTCAGCAGGGCCTGATGGGGGGTAGTTCAGCCCAACAACCCGGCCAGACACAAAAAGCTTTATCTGGGTTTCAGAAAGGTGTTGCTCAGGCTGGTGCAGGGGCACGGCTTGGTGCCCGTGATCTTTTTGAGAAGATATACATGCAAAAGAGGCAAAATGCCTTGGATCGAGCTTTTCAAGAATCCCAGTTTGCTCGATCAAATGCTGCTAATCTTGCGGGGTCTGCTTTAGAGGCTGCCGGAGGGATCGCACAGGGAGCCGCCTCTCTGGGCATGGGTGTATCGTAGGAGTCTATAATGGCGAATCAAGAAGAGATTGAGAGAGCCGCCCGAGAGCGCGCCTTGCAGTATCAGCAGGATGAACAGGGCCTTATGCGCAAGATCCGTCTTGAGCGTTTGTACGGGTTCGGCGCTGGACTTCGAGGGAGACCATATGAATGGGGCGACTTCACCGGAATTGGCCAAGATGATGAGGCTACTTTGGCCGCCAAGCTTCGGCTTCTTGAGCTTATGCAAGAGTCCCGTGCAATCGAGGTTGAACGGGAAGCAGAGCTTCTTCGCTATGGCCGAGAGATGGAACGGTCCCGAGTATTGGAAGCCGGGATCTGGCAAAAATTAGCGGCGGAAGAGGTTAGTTCTCGTGCTCAGATCCAAGGGGCGGTTATTCCCGTTCAACTTGGCGAGATCAATGAGCGCCGGGAGTATGAAACAACTCGGGCACGGGCAGAGGGCGCGTTGCTCCATGATGACATCGCTGAGTCCGGACACATGAATAATGTCTTGTCGGCTGTCTCCACAATGTCAGCGGCTGAATCTCCTCAGGAAGCTCGAACTGAACTATATCGCATCTTGAATACAGAAGAATTTGTTGATCCTCTGAAGAGGGCCCACCTTCTGTACTTTGTTTCACAGGATATGGAGGCTAATCCACTTCATAATCGTCAAAACTGGGGTGGCGCGAGTGCCAGTTCAGCGTTCGATCTCCTCAATAATGACTACCAGGATGCAGGAAATGTCCAAGGTATCGCTGGGAAGATCGAAGAGGCAGCGGAAAGATGGGCCGCTGGACGACAAATTGATATGGCCGCTCAGGTTGGGGATGAAAGCTTGGGCTTTCGAGGGGCGGCTGCGCTCTTTGAGGATTTGGAGCGCATCCCGGGAATTAGCCTTAATCCTTACTATGTAGATAAAATTGAGACTCTTTTGGGTGCTCCCGCAGAGGCTCCTCCTACCGCTGAAGGGTACTCACTCAGTGTCTCCGGAATTCCCTCTCCTCCCAATATGGAGTCCCATCGCCCTCAAAGACAAAACTGGGTAAATAAATATCTTACAGATGAGGCTGGACAACCAGCTTATCGATTTGAAGATACTCCTGCGGGGGGAGATGTCGTCAACATTGAAGACCCCAATGACCGGATTCCATATAGCGATTTACTTGCAGGGTGGGAACAAGAGAACCAGCAACCTGTAGAACAGAAAACTCGGGACCAATACCTGCGAGAGCTTTACGAGGATCTCCAGAACCCTGAACCCGGAACTATGACTGAGCTTCGTCAGCGCATGATGGAAAGTCCTCAGGTCCAAGAATGGTTGAACCAAGGGGAAGGAAGTCAGTTTAATAATCCTGATACAGCGCTAAACTGGTTGTTAGAGAGTGCAGCTACTCAGCAAGGGTACAAGGATGACGAAGACGAAGAGACCATGAATCGACTTCGTCGAGAGCACGCGGAAGCTCGGCGGCGAGAGCTTATGACCCCCGAGCAGCGGGCAGAGGAGGATGCGAGGACGGCGGCTGAAGAGGCAGAAGTAGAGAACGAGGTCGGCCGCCCAGAGGCCCAACCAGATGAGGACAACATCACAGAAGCAGAGGCAGCCACGCAACAAGCCCCTGAAGAAGTTGAAGAAGTTGAAGAAGTCGAAGAGCCAGGAGATGAAGAAGGTCGAGGTTGGCGACAGCGAAGACAACGAAATCTGGAGCCAGAGTCAGAAGCTGTTGCAGAACCTGCGCCAGAACCAGAAGCAGATATTCCTGTGGATGAGTCGGGACCGCCAACGGAGCCAGAACCTTTGCCAGAACCAGAACCAGAACCAGAACCAGAACCTGCGCCAGAGCGAGAATATTGGGTAGGCGAATGGGGGGACGACCCAAATGGGGCGCGGTACTCCATGAATGCTCGGGGCCAGATTTTCTGGCAAGAGCGAACCGCTGAAGGGGATTGGGGACCAGAACAAGGTCCTATGAATCGTGCTGGGAGGCGTATTGCTTTGGCGGAGAAGAGGGGCCGAGAGGAAAGAGAAGCTCATCCAGTTGTTGCCGCTGGGAGATCTTTAATTCGGGAAGGCCTCAATCTCCCATCAGGAGAATATCGTGGATCGGAGCCAAGGAACCAGCGAGAACAAGAGATTGCGAAACTCTGGGAAAGGACTGAAGGAGCGGAAGATCCGGCCCGAACAGCAGGCGTAGATGTACCAGAGAATCTCCGGAGAGATCTTAGCGATCTTCAACCCGCCTCCCGAGAGGATCGTTCAGAACGTCTTCCTCGCCAGGATCCAGAAACTGGTCTGTATGGACAAGCTCAAGATAGAAATCCGTATCAGACTCAAGCTAATGCTCGGACGAATGCGGTAAGAAGCCAACTCACACAGCTTGATCAGCCAAAACAAAAGAAGCGAGGTAGTTTTCTACGCCGCCTCCGAGGACGAGGAGAGTAGACTATGGCCAACGGAGATCCTATCCCTCGGATTACAGACGAGGATCGCGAAGCGCTGAAGCGTGCCCGCCAACCCACAGCCCCAGCAATAGGTGCGCCAACTCCAGAGCCAACAGAACCAGAAACTCAACCAGAAATCCGCACAATCCCCCGGGCAATCCCTACTCCGGAGCCTCGCCCGGGACAACTTCCTTCCCCCGCCAGACGCCTTTCAATCGAGGATCGTATCTCTCGACAGCGAGAGATGCGTGGCCTAATGCAGGGAACGCAGCCTGAAAAGCCTCTGGAACCGGCAGAACCTACGGGACCCACAGAAGAGCAAATTGCGGAGTTTCGACAGCACTTTACCAATATAGCTACCAATCAGAACTTCACAGAAAGTGAAAGCCAACTCCTGAATAAATGGCTTGATGCCTCCACCGGGCAAGGACAGTTTGCTTCCATCCCAAGTTTGGCGCATCTTCAAGATCGCTTGGGGGAAGAGCTTCTTCCGCTCCACGAGCTTCCCGATGGCTTCCTCTTTGGGCTTCGCCAGGAACAGGTTGCTCGTCATGGTCGCCGACTTCTATCTGGTGATCCAATTGGTTCTACCCAATCTAACTATTATGGTGGAGCACCTGATGGATATTCAGAGGAAGCCCTTGCATCTCTAAGAGAGAACGAAGCTCCAGAAGCAGTAGCTCTCCTAAAGACCATGTTCCCAGAGGGCGAAGAGGCTCCACGACCTGGAAGTCCTCAGTGGGAGCAAAAGTTTAATCAGTGGGTGAGTGACTATCTCCGCAACGAGGCTAACGAGGGAAGACTTTATGCAGGAACCACTCGGGCCGGAACTCGGCTTGCTGCCCTGGAGGAGCAAGGAGCGATAACTCCAGAAGTTATTCTGAAGTCTGGCGCTCCCATTGCTGAAGAGCTTTTCTTTACTGAGATTGCAAGACCCAGAGAAGAGGACTGGGCAGAAGCGCAGGAGCGGCCTGCTGCCCGAGCGGGGGCACGACTTCGAGAGCGTGAAGCTCGAATTGAGCAGCTATCTGCGGACCCCCGATACCAAAGAAGAAGGGGAGATCTTCAGGGCTGGCTGGATAAGAACAACTACACTTTGGAGGACATTCAAGCCGAGCTTGAAGAATACTTTGTCCGTCCGGGAGCCACAGAATCGGTCCGTGTAGGTGAAGTTGTCCTCAGGGACCCAGAAAAGACTCCTCCGATTCTCACTCAATATGCTCGTGAGCAGTATCTTTCAGCGATGGCAGCCTCTGAGGGCGAACTTCCTGAGTACCTGCCTCAGATTCCAGGTTCTGTCTCCAACCTCCCAGCTTTCCAGGAAGGGGAGGCTCGCTTCAATACTCCTCCGGGAGAGGTTGCAACTGGAATCTCGCCCGCTCCAGAGGATGCGTCCTCCTGGGAGTATAGGCCCACACAGCTACAAGTTGAAGGGACTGCTACTGGTCCAGACTATTATGGAGACCGGGCAAGAGAAGCTGGGTTTGATATCGAGGCTGGTATTCTTGACCGCTTCCAGTCAGAAGAAGCCAAAGACATCGCTCGTCGATCCTTTAATCGGATCTTGGACATCGAGGACCGAGACAAGCGAGCAGAATATATTCGCCGCTTTCGAGAGGACATCAACTGGCAGAGCGAGTGGATCCAGGAAACAGCCCAGGAGGTCGCGGAATCGCGAGCCTCGGTCGCAGCACAACTACCACGGGCAATTGAAGTTTCTCTCCCCCTTCGTCCGGAAGATGTTCGTTTAAATATCGATATGCGAGGGCAGATAGATATTGGAACCCTTCGAAGAGATCTTGTTACCTACCATAGCGACAAGATTCTGAAAGACCGGTATGAAAATGCTCAGTTTGGTTCTCTGAGTGTCGAAGACAGGGACCTTGTCCTCAAAGATGCAACCTATGCAGCCAATGCCGACATCTCGACTTTCACCAGTATTATGGTGGGTTCGGGCGCGCTTATTCTGGATCCTGATCCGCTACAACTAACACGGGATTTAGCCAATCTTCCTGCTGGACTTAATGTTGCGATGGCGGCGCTGGCCCCAACTCCAACTCATGTTTATTCGCGAGAACATATCACTCAAGGGCCAACAGAAGAGGAGTTTGGAACCCGCTACCAAGATGACCAAAGCTTGGTCTCAGTACAGCAGTTCAATAATCGTGGCTTCGTAGACTGGCTCCACCGAGCAAATCCCACCGCTTGGGCTGCGGCAGTTTTGAATCACTACACATCTGAAGTTGAACTGGGCGAGGCCACAACTGGACGTGTAGCCGATCAGATGTTCATAGATGGACTTACAGAGCAGGATACAGAGGTTTCAGTTGCAGACTTAAGCCCTGCGGTGGTTGGAACAAAGTTATTGGCTCGCCACTTGGGCCTTGCATTCGCGCCTGAATCCCAAGACGATCTGGCGACTCGAATGCGTCTGATCACTGAAGCACGTAGTGCTCCTGTCCTTTTCAACACCACCTCAGATGCTTTTGGTGACCTTGCTGTCTATAATGATTTTAGTCCAGCAGCAGAAAAAGCCGCTCGGATTGTGGGCGGCTTCGTTGGGTTCCTCCCAGAGCTTAAATCCCCAGACCCAATCATTGGACTATTGGCTGGTTTCCGCGTTGCAAACACGGGACGAAAGACCTGGAAAGCGTGGGTAGAAAATACGCCCCGCGTTCTTGAAGAAACCTCCGCTCGATATTTTAAGCAGTGGGATGAAGCTCGCAGAGCAGATGATTTTCAGGGGATGAATGAGGCAATCACATCCCTTAGGGGAGAGTTGGAACAAGGAAGGTTCTCACTTCTTTCTGTAGATTTACCCTACGTGGGGAGAGTCGGGTTCCGCGCTGCGGGTGCTCAGAATGCTGCTCTGCGTCTTGCTGATGTTATCACTGCACAAAGAGCACGCCTTTCTCCTGCCTACCAAACACATATGGCAAAGCTTCAAGGAGAAGCAATTCGCGCTCGACAGGCACTTGCCCGTGCATCTCGACGAGCGGGAAGTGAGGCCCCCGTCCTTCCAGGGGCTGGAGTTAGTCTTCCTGTCCGAAGAGGAATCGCAGTCAGTCAACGTATGCGACAACTTCGGGGAGAGGGTCACTCTCGGGAAGCTGCGTGGCAGATTGCTAAAGATGAAGTTGCAGAGCAAGTCAACTCTGCCAATGAGGCAATTCGAACTGCAACAAAACCCGGCGCTGTCTTTGCTCGAACCGGCGATGATGGGCTTGTCTCTTACTATCTCCGAGGAGAAGATGACAAGTGGTATGCCCTGGCGAATCAAACAGATGTTGGGGAAATAGTCGCGGCAGGCCAAGGCACCATCACCCTGGGCATGCCCGCTGCGGGTGTGCGGGGCTTTGTTGGAAAAGAAGAGATCGCTGGGGTCTTTCGTGGGGTTGGAGACGAGGTTCCAGTAGAAAACCTACATGGTGCTGTTGAGATTAGTCTTGCCCCAGAGCGGGGGATATGGGGCGCTCTTCGCGAAGCCGACCCAGCGATCCCAGCCCGATTGGAATACACGGCTGGTCAGCTTCGTCCTGATCCATTCTTCCGCTACTTGGACAGAGACGAAGGGTTCAGATGGAAAGTAGGGGAAGCTGAATATGCTCCGGGAATGGCTGATCTTCCCCTCGTGGGTAAAGAAGCAGTCTCTCGTACAGCTTACAATCAGTACCTGAAATCGCTTGAAGCACGCGCAAAAGCTCTCTCTGCGCAGTATGAAGAAGCTCTCATAGAGCATGAAAGAATTTCTCGCATAGCAAAAGATTTTGCAGATGAACGCTCTGCGATGCAAAATCAATACCGGGCAGCCGAGAAAGAAATCCGCCCCATCTATGATCGCATCTCTGAGATTGATGTGACCCTGGCAAGGGCAGAAGAGGCTTTTGCAGCTATTGTAGCTAAAATTGGAAAAGCAAAACAAGAGCTTCCAACTCTGCGAACAGCCCAAGAAAAGGTCATCCGAGAGTTGGAAAACACTGCAAGAAACATTGCTAAAAACGCAGCGGATCTCCAGAAGGCCACAACAAAACAGTCTGCGCTCTCAACTAAGAAGGGAGTCACTAAAGACGACTATGTCAAAATAGAGAACACGATACGAAGGCGTCGAGCGGACGAGTTCAATCTTGATCTACAGCAGAAGTCCCGACAACAACGCCGGGATCGGATTAACGCTAAAATTGCATCAAACAATCGTAGTGCCGAAGATGGCCTTAAAGAGATTCAGAGGCTTGTTAATCAAGAAGCTACTCTTCTTGCTGAGAGATTAAAGCTCACAACTCGGGCAGATGGACTTCTATTTTCCATGCGCCTGACAGAGACCCGACTCCCAAAGATCGATCCCCAAGCCGAGCTTGCTCTGGCTGATGACTTGGTCTATCCCCCAACAGCTAAAGCACCCGCTCGGGAGTCTATAGAAGATGCTGCTCGGAAAGCAGAGCCTATCAGTGATTACGATGTCAATGTTGAAATGGGGTATCCTGGCCGAAATCCGCCTCCTATGCGCCCGCCCACGCACCAGCTTCGACCTCCAAAGAATGATGCCACAAATCCGGTACGAGGGGAGATGTGGGAAAAATTAAAGGGAAGGTTACTGGACCCTCAAAAGGAGGTGGATGACTTGGGAGGGCGTCCGATCACCCGGAGCCGATGGAATCCAGACTCCCAAGCCACGTTTGATCAAGCAAAAGACCTGGCTTTAGGACTGAGGGATGATGAAATAATTGTGGCAGTAGACAGTTATCTCCATGCCAATAAATCTTTTTGGGACACCGTCCATACGATGCCTAAGCCTTTTACGGACGATGCATATAAGGCTTGGCCAGCAAGCCCCGAGGTCATCCCCGATCCCCAGGTTCGGGCAATCTGGAACCACCTTCACAACAACATCGATCACCTCGAAGATGTCGGTAATAGTAAGAGTGGCACAATAAATTGGAAATGGAACCAAGAAGAATGGTCAGAAATAGCTCAGACCATTAGCAAAGAGGACTATATTTTTGACGCTGCTGATGGAATGAAGCCGCAAGACGAAGTCTGGAGAGAAGCATTAGAAAACATTAGAGAGTGGCGTAATATAATTGCGGAAAAACATAATATCCCTGATTATACGCCTTATACTCCCGATGCCTGGGACGAGGCAGCAATCGCAGCCCGAAAAGCAATAGCGGAGAAGGAAGCGGGCAGAGAGGCCACTCGCCTTGAGGCTCTTGACACTCGTGTTCAGGAACGCCTACAGCGTCAACCTCCCGCCCCGGGAGCAGCAGATGATGTACCACTTGAGATGTCAGATGCTGGAATTACGATTCCACCAGAGGTTCGACTCAGAGAGTTGGAAGAGGCAATAGAGGCCCTCCCACGACGCGGAACTCTTGGGCCAACAGAGGCTCCGATTGGAAGAACCAAAATCCCAGGGATCAAAGAGGACATTTTTGAGCCTCCTCGGGTTCCTCGAAAGGTCAGTGATCGAAAGGTTAAGGCAGCAGAAAAGAAACTCGAAGAACTTTGGTCGGAGCGTGAAGCTCTTCATGCAGAGCGCAAAGCTATAACTCAATCAATAGTCGATGGCCGCGCCAGTTGGGCAACCCATAGTGGGCCGGGTTCTCGACGCTTTGCCATAGGTGAGCGGCTTAAGGAACTTGAGGACCTGAAGAAGGCCGCAGAGAAGGAAGTGAGGGCTGCTAAGGCGGCTCGGAGTGAGGCACAAAGTAAGATTGAGGCTCTACCGGATAGACCTGTCCGGAGAAAGCGCAGCGATACCGAACCAATTCCTCCGCATCGTCTTGAGCGTGCCTTGGAAGATCAGCCCTCTCCTCCAGTCCCCACCGCCGAGATGGTAAAACGCCTAAAGGATTCAGCCAAGGCCTCGAAGAAAGATTTAAATCTGATTCGAAGAGAGCTTCGAGATGTTTCTCAGGAACTAAAAGGAGTTTCTAAGTACGAGCCAGAGAGAGTAGAAAAGGCAGCCAGAGCGTTTTACGAAGCTCATCACTCAAAGGAGAGGGCAGCTACACTGTTCCGTGTACTGGATGAGTTGGCCGCTGATATCCGAGTAGGCGAGAAAGCACTAAGAGACGCTCCAATTGTGGGGGAGAAGTTTGATGATATTCTTGCCCCCTTCACTCGGAAGGTTGAAGTTGATGGTACTACTACAGAGGAACTTGTCAGCGTAATCAAAACTGATTCAAATGGTAACCCCCTAAAACCCCCAACCCAAAATGCTTTTCAACGTATCCTTTCTATGGTCACACGGAGGGGTGGTCCCAGGGATGGGGAACATAAGTGGGTGATTAACCCCTCTTTACTGGCTGAGAAGATAGTTGAGAAGTGGGGTCAGCGTGCAGTAGAC
>TARA_R100001594_G_scaffold7061_3_pt1 | contig 23321 bp, 7 predicted proteins | sample TARA_R100001594 | Tara Oceans TARA_R100001594 (sample SAMEA2622752) | marine metagenome | biome: marine biome (ENVO:00000447); feature: marine epipelagic mixed layer (ENVO:xxxxxxxxx); material: "saline water (ENVO:00002010), including plankton (ENVO:xxxxxxxx)" | depth 150 m | reverse complement strand
AGGTACGATTCTATAATGGCCATAAAACGCTTTTACGCAACAAAAGACACAACAATTACAAATGCCTATAAAGCCAATCTGACAACGCGAGGCACCGGCTCAAATATGGGAGAGGCCGACACGTTAGAGATTTTCTCCATCTATGCTCAGGCCAATACTTCTTCTCATGAAATGTCTAGAGCATTAATTGATTTCAATGTTGATGCGATTACGAATGCCCGAGCATCCGGCTCTATTCCTGCTAGCGGAAGTGTTGAGTTTTATTTAAAAATGCACAATGCAAAGCACTCTTATACGACACCAAGAAAATATTGGATCGATATTATTCCGATTTCTCAATCTTGGGAAGAGGGATATGGCCTCGATATGGACGAATATACCGATAAAGGAGAGGCAAATTGGATTAAAGCTAGCAATTCTGTAACTTGGTCTGGCGAAGGCGGAGATTATCTAACAGGATCAGAGTGGTATCCTACTGCTAGCGCTTATTTTGAGAGAGGATACGAAAATTTAGACGTTAGAATAAGTCACATAGTAGAAAGATGGCTTAAGAAAGATAAGTATTTTCTTAACTATGGCTTAGGAATCAAGCTATCTGGTACTTACGAAACTGGAAGTACAAACTCATATTATACTAAAAAATTCTTTGCTCGGAGCACTGAATATTTTTTCAAGCGACCCTGCATTGAGGCTCGCTGGGATACATCAACAAAAGATCAGAGAGGAGATACGTACTTTAGTAGCTCTCTGATGACAGGCCCCGACAACTTAAACACTATTTATTTATACAATTATGTTCGCGGCCAATTAAAGAACATACCAGGCGTTCTTTCAGGCGCCTTAAACGTGCAAATCTTCTCTGGAACTCTAGAAAATACAGCACCTTCTGGATCGGCAATTGAATTGGTCGTCGACAACAAATATGTCCTCGCCGGCGTCGGAAATAGAACAAACACGGTCATAACTGGCGGCTTTGTCTCTACCGGTATATATTCTGCTTCATTTGCTATAACAGCATCAAAAACCCCACTTACACATATTTTTGATGTTTGGTACACTGGCTCAAAGGCAAAATCAGCTGAGCAGGCAGGCGGAAATAGAAATTACTTCACAGGTGTTATTAAGCCAAGAAGAATTGAAACTTCTATGATTAATCCAACGCCTAGATATACCACCAAGATAACCAATTTGAAACCTTCTTATCATCCGGATGAAATTGCTAAATTGAGACTATATGTTAGAGATAAGGATTGGAATCCAAATATTTATATGGTCGCGACCAAAGAGTTGGATACGAAGACAATAGAAGATGCTTATTATAAAGTTATAAGAGAGGCAGACAACTTATTAGCCATTCCTTATGGCACTGGATCTGGACCTCATTTGGGCGATGGTGGCTCTCCGGATGTTCACAACGATGATCCAAGATTTACACGTTTATCATATGATGTTTCTGGAAATTACTTTGATCTAGACATGTCGTTGCTTGAGCCTGGATATATGTATAAAATCAAATTATTATATGATATAAATGGTTCGTTGAGAGAACAGAAAGAGGCATTTAAATTTAGAGTCGACAAACACGATTCAGAGTAGTAAAGCATGAGTATAAAAGATTTATTCGATAAAACTGGCACATCAGGAAAAATTCTATCTGGGGAAACGCAACAAACTCTAGCAGAAGGTATAGAGTCTGAAGACTATATCAAGGAGTTTGAAGAGGATTTAAAGAGATTTATTCCTCCCGTTGACTATTCCAGGCCAGAGAAATTTGCGCGCTTTGGATCGGCAGAATTATACTATGATGATTCTTTTGAGAAGATTCTCAATACATACCCTTATGATGGCTCTCTGAAAGAAAAGTTGGCTTGGCATAACTCTGCCTCTTATTTAGATAATTATGTTTTTGACAATGAATATCCAAGAACAACCGGTTACATTGAGCTAGGTAAAACAAACTATAATAGAGGCACACTGACTCACAACTGGGGTCCGACCACAACTGACGAATATATTGCAATCAGAGGCGGCCCTCACACCTCCTCTACGGGTGATTTTAAGCATCCTACAGCCAATGTCTATGACGCGTCCAAGAACAGGGGTTCGAACCTTCAAATGCACGCTAGCGGCGGCTTTACGGTAGAATGGTGGATGAGGCATGGTCCGTTCGATTCGGATGATCATTCTCTCAAGCAATGTGTTTTTGATTTGTGGAATGGATCTAGTTTCAAAGATCAATCATATGGTCGTTTTAGAGTGGAGGCTCGCGCCTTTACTTCTGATGCGAAAATGCGCGCCAGAAGCCTGTACATTGAAATTATGTCTGGAACTTATTCTAGCGCAGCAGGACCCAAGGGGCCATGCAGGGGAATCTATGATGGCACCACGGCTAATGATCCATCGATGGCGATTGGAAATAAAATAGGCTATGCTGTAACTGGCAATGCTTGGAATCATTTTGCTTTGGTAGTAAAAAACAGGGCCCGCACTTCATCAATGCATCCGGATGATTTTCCAACAGAAAATCCCTATGAAAGCGATTATTTAAGTGCTCGTTTATATGTTAATGGTAGATTCAATGATGAAGTTACTGGCTCGACAATCGGCGACGTAACAGGATCAATGTTTGGATATATTGGTGCCCTGGGCACCACTGTTTCTGGTAGTGTCGCCGGCGCCGGCTATGGAAAGCTTTCAGCCTCAATTGATGAGTTCAGATATTGGAAGACAGCAAGAACTCCGCGACAAATTGGAAGAAATTGGCGTACGCAAGTAGGAGGCGGAACAAATACAGATGACGCAACTACTAGTTTAGGTATATATTACAAGTTCAATGAAGGTATAACAACCACAGCTAGCGTAGATAGAACTGTCTTAGACTATTCAGGCCGAATTAGTAATGGCTATTGGGTGGGATATGATAGCAATCGTCGAATGACTGGCTCTGCTATTATTGAATCTTCTGCTTCGATTAAAGAGTTTAATGATCCAATACTCTACAGAGAGCATGCCGATTTTAAATCTGCCAGATCGCGGCTTATTACGAAGGGTGAACTGTGGGATAAACACAATAATGCTTCAATATATAATTCAATTCCAGCTTGGATCACAGAAGAAGACCGAGACGTCGGCGGCCAGGCTCTGCATAAGTTAACACAAATAATGTCAAGCTACTTTGACACTCTCAATTTACAAATTGAACATCTGCCAAGACTAAAAGATGCATCTTATGCGACCAGTAGCCTGAGTTCCACAAAAAAATTCAAGCCATCGCCGTTCTCCGAGAAGCTACTTCAATCGTATGGCTTCAATACATCTCAAATCTTTGAAGATATAACGGATCTTGAGAGATATTACAACCAAAATGACCACGCGGTATATAGCAAGAAAATAGATGAGATTAAGAATCAAATATATCAAAATATTTATAATAATCTTGTTTATTTATACAAATCAAAAGGTACTGAAAAAGCTATACGTAACTTAATACGCTGCTTTGGTGTTGACGATGAGTTGATAAAAATTAATCTATATGGCAATAATATTACTTATGAATTTAAAGATAATTATCGCCACTTGTCACAAGAGAAAGATTATGTTAATTTCGATGATTATTCGATTAAAACAAAGAACGGCCTCACGCCCTATAACGCAACTGTATTTCAATATGTAGTTAGCGGCACCTCGGGCAAACATCAAAAAGATTCGTTTATTACCGGCACTCATGTACGCGGTGGGCAGTTTTTACAAGGAATGGCTAACACCATTCAATGCGAGGTGGTGTTTCCAAAGCAGATAAAGAATCACAAAGAATACGGCGAGATAACATTTAATTATAAGTCAGCATCAATTTTTGGTATGCATCAGGTGCCAGATAGAAATATTGACGGCATTGGGATAAATAAAGATCTTCGCTGGTGCGAGAGTGAAAAACAAGCCGATTTAGCCAATTTCCAGTTATATGCTTGCAAAGATGATCCAAAAGATGAGGAGACATACTTTGCCCTAACTTGCACTCCTGGCGCCGGCGCTGGTATAGGCGGTCATAAATTTTTCCTTACTTCAAGTAAATTCCATGACGTATATGAAAATTCAAAATGGAATTTTGCTGTCAGCATGCGACCGAAGAAATATCCTCTATCTGATAGAATTTTGGGTTCGCTTTCTGGTAATGCGGCAGAGGTTGGCGCCACATTGGCTCATTTTGATGGGTATTGGCTTGAGTTGCAAGGATATAATACGGAATATGGACAAACACTTAACAAATTTAAAGTTTCTGCCTCCGTTGCTTATATTACTGGCGCTACGTTTGTTTCTGCTCCGAAGCGAATTTATTTAGGAGCACACAGAACTAATTTTTCTGGAGCCGTCAGGGAATATTCAAATGTCAAAGTTTCTTCTGTTAGATACTGGACAGATTATCTAGATCATAAAACAGTCGCATCACATTCAATGGACCCGCTAAATTATGGCACCCCCAGCCCAATGAAAAACTCGTTGATGTTTAAGAATTTATTTGCTTCCTCATCCATTCCACAAATGGACACTTTGGCTCTGCATTGGGACTTTAAGACGGTTACTGGCTCGGATGCTAATGGATATTTCTATGTTGAGGATTATTCATCTGGCTCATATGAGAAATTATCCAACACGAATTCAGATATTGAATTGTTTACTACTGGTTCTGCTGGAATAGGAGCCAGAAAGTCTTTCAACCTGCATGAGTCAATTTCTTCTCTGGGTCAAATCGTTAATAGACAGTATGGCGCCCAGGGCCAATATTTTGTTACCAGCAGCGACAAAGTAATCGACAGAATGCATGTTCCAGCAGCTAGAAAGCAGCTGCCTGAATCTTTGCATTCGTCAGATATGATCAAAATCATGACCCGCGATGATGAGTTGTTTACTCGCAATATTCGCCCAGAAGAGTATTATGTCTCTATCGAGAAGAGCATGTACCAAAACATCTCAGAAGAAATGATTAACTTGTTCTCCACGATTAAAGATTTTGATAATTTAATTGGAGAGCCAGTCAATAGATATCGTTCTGATTATAAAACACTTGGAAAGCTACGACAAAGATACTTCAGAAAGATAGAAAACACTCCAGATATAGAAAAATTTATAGAATATTATAAGTGGTTTGACAACGCAATTACTAAAATGATACAAAATCTTATTCCCGCTTCTGCGAGAGTAAATCAAAACATCCGAACAGTTGTCGAAAGTCATATTCTAGAAAGAAATAAATATAGACACAAATTACCTTCTTTAGAATATAAAGATCAATTGGCGGAAGGTTCAAAAGCCACAGATTATGCCTTATTGGCAGCAGAAAGTCAGCTTCCGGAAGCCTTCACTCCCGGTGATCTATTGGAGATGGCTGGTGAAAAGTTTTCCCATGGAGGAACAGCCGGCGGCATCAATGCTCAAACTTGGTATGATTTCATGTCGGCGGTATATGGGAGCAGCACCAGCCCATGGAAATTGTCTTCACCGCCGCCAGAAAATAGAAATTGTCTATTCTGGAAATATAAGGCAAAAAGAAGTGACCCTCAAATTACCTCTGGAGATCCCTTGGTTGATTCTTGTCGACAGACTCTGTTGGATGTCATAACTTCTCAAGTGTCTTCATCTGGTTATGTGCTTTCGTCGAGTGTCGGCGACAATGCTGGCGTTTATCATGGTCTAGTACAGCGTACAAGAAATAATTCTCCAGTTAGAATGAGCGCTCAGCTTTTGACTGTAGTTAAAGCATCCAACCCTGTTGCTAGAAATAAAAAGAAATATCATTTCTACAAAGGAGCTACAAAATTTGGTACTAATTCTAGATTAAAATTTAAATCTCACAACTTTAAACCAGAGAAAGATTGTTTAGATGATTTCTCGCCGGCAGAATTGAAGAAGCGACGTCTTTATGGACTAGCTCATGTCGATACTCCAAACGACGACTACACACTCTTAAAAGACACTTCTGTGCTTCCAATGGTAATGTACAGCTCCTCCATGACGTCAGGATATCTTAAAGAAATTACTTCCGGAGGAAAGAATCTTGCTTCAGCTAGTGTGGAAAACTTACATTATGATGTTTATTACCAAGATATTCCAATGCAGGGCCCGTTTACTGAAAAATACGTAGGCGGCAATCAACATCGCCATATTGAGATTTCACATTACGATTCCAACCGACGCGGCCCGGGCGGCTTTCCCCAAGGTAAAGTTGACGATGTTCTTACAAGGCCCGAAGGCTTTACACTTGGTGTGACAACAATTCCATATGAAATGAGTATATATGGGCCAGAAATGTATGGAGTGACAGCAGGCGGCGCTGCCCACCGCGATTTAGTGAATAAGCCACGAGCACCTTATACGAGAGAAGAATTTGCCAAACGACCAATAAACATTAGAAATATTAAACTTACTTCTTCGCGTACTGATGGTTCATCCCACGGCCATGGAACTATTTTAGGAAATTATGAGCACAACTATCAGATTGTGCAAGCTTCAAGTCGAGATACTAACAATTTGTGGTTCCGATCCGGCTCTTCCGGCGTCGGCGGAATAGGAAATAATTTTGTTGTCAAATCATCGAAACATGTTTCTGGCACTCTTGATTTTCAACTGCCAAATAGAAATTTCTCAACTTATGAAAATCATTTTCATTATAAAGAATGGCTTCCTACTCCAAAAGAAGAAGGACCCAAAGATAAATATAAGTCGGTCATCGCAGAGAGATTTTCTGCTCCTGGCGATGCAGCAACTCTTTCGAGAGGATATTTAAATGTTGAATCAGAGGCATATTCAGCATATAACGCTCTTCCATGGCGTAATCTTTCAGTAAGGTTCCCTCTGACTCGTGGCAGCTCTAGTTTCCTCTCCAGGCACCAAGGAAAATTTGGTATGGATATGGAGCGTGCAAATACGGCCTCCTATCACAAAGTACATCAAAATCGTGTATATCTTCTGAAGACTACTGCTAGTTTAGAAAACAAAGTTCCTGCCATAACTGCATCACAATATGACAATTGGTTTGTACAGCATCCAATTCCAAGAAGTGACAGACAATATAGTTGGATTACAGCTTCTTTGCTGCATCACGGACCCGGAGTATCTGCACCGCTCGGCCACGCTCCCGCTAGCGGCGAGGTTTCCTCTTCTTTGGGAATAGCCAATGCATTTACTTTTATATCTGCAAGCGAGGCTGGCTCCTATAGAGCTGCCTTGGGTGCAACTAGTAAATTTTATCCTTATTCGGAGAGATTTATTATGGAGGATGACAGGGCCGCTGGAGCGAGAGAGGAAACATTCATTCCCACTGACTTTGTTGGTATGAACCATCACATACTTGAGCCAGTAACTTCTTCAGAAAATATTTTAGGCTATGGGCCAAAATTCTTCTTAGAGGCCCCAACCTATGGCCCTTCTGTGGCTGATTACGAGGGCTCGCACTATCTTAATTTAGATTTTGTTCGCTATGGAATAGAGGCTCCGTATTATGCTGGAGTTTCTTCGGAGGGTCGCCACGGTGCCCCAATGACAAATATGTTGTTATTGAATAGAAATGGCCCATACGGATACCCATCTTGGAAACAGATAAGAACAGGCGAACATGCAATTGCCAGATATCATAAGAAAAATAATATAATTTCTGTTGCCAGACAAGAAGGGCACAAGCCTGTACCAGATTCAACGATTGGTGCATACTCTTCGAAGATAAAATATCATAGATTCGTTGAGGCCCCGGTGAGTTCTAAATATAAGCCACTGATTCATGATTTCTCTGAGGGCACATTGGTTCACACATACGCTAACAATTTATCTAGATTTAAACACATAAAACTAAATGAAATGTTAAGATATACAGATGCTCTATCATATCCAGAAGGACAAACATATGATAGTGTTTTGACTTTTTATGGCCCGGGCGGCGACAACGTGGGAAGCTTTCAAAATATCAAATATACAGAAACAATATACCCGAGAGATGTCAATACATATTTGGGTAAAACTAGAGCTAGAACGAACTATGCTGAAACTTCTGGTAGCGAAATTAATGGTTATGACAGAATACTGCCTCGAACATTTTGGCGAGACACCTTAAAAGATCGCGTACGCACTAGCGGCTTGGCTAGAAATTCAATGGGCGTCTTATTGGACAAGAACTTTGTTGTCTCAGCCTCCAATGCTTCTGATCCTCCGCGAGCTGGCAACTTGAACGGACGAGGACAGCCAGATAATGCGATGACTTTTCAAGTCGAATGGCCAGCCCAAGATTTTGCATCATATAGGCGCAGCCTCCCGGGATATCAATGGGGCAACCCCAAGGGCCATAAATTCAGGCCTGGCAATGAAGTTGGTCATATGCCAATACCTCTGTCACCGTGGCCCCTTTCAGAAAACCTCCATGGAGCAATCCTAAGTGCTAGCTATAATGTACTTGGAGTTGCAACCTGGATATCTTGGCATTGTGCAGTCAATCACATTGGCCCCAGCGCCTCAGTTGATTTAACGAATTGGGGTTCGGCAGGAGAGCTGGCAGTTGACCAGATAGCACAACTATATTGGGGATTTCCAACAGCGTCGATTAATTTCTTTCATGATCCTTATGCAAATTGGTATGCTGTTTCCGGCGCGACCGAAGGTCCTCTAGGAACCGACGGCTATGGGGTATCTTACACTGGAAGAACAAATATATCTGATTTCTACTTTAGAAATAAGACTTCTGGTACTAGCCATATTAAAACAGCCCCCTATTACAGGGCAAATGTGATATCTGGAAGAAACCCTTGGTATGATTCTTACGAGGATTATAGTGAAGATATCAAGAGAATGGGTAAAGACTATAGTATTATACCGGAATTTGCTATTTCAAACCATATGGAACATTATGATAAATATGGTTTCGAGGCAAATAACGTGGCAATGCTGCAACTAGATGGTGCAGAAGTTACCAGCAGTGCAACTGGCAGTACAAACCAGTGGTATACAAAGTTTTTTGAGGATTATTCTTTCTCCGACCCTATAATGCACCTCAAGAAAAAGATTTTGCCAGATCATTTGGATGCTGGCTATAGTCCAAAGAGAATTACACTCAAGTGTGACGGAATTAAAAAACTACTTCCATATAATGGTTTCTATCCCGTCAACAGGACTGTTCAGATGGCAACATTGCTGTCGAAATCTATGGGCCCATATATAAGTATGAAAAATATGGATAATAAAACAACATCTTATTCTACAATGGGCCCCATTGCTACACAATATGGCAATGATGTCGGAAGAATATTTAGTGGTGCCTTCTCAACACAAGCACTCATGCAACCATTCTTTGCTCCTGGGATTGTTTATAATACAATCAAATCAGGAATTGCTGTTGACTGGCCACTTTTTACGGGATCATTGCCTGTTTCTACCACTGCTCCTCGTTTTTCTGGCGGCAGATATAAGATGTTAAATGTAGTTAGTGGAAACGTATTAACCTCTGAACCAAACTTCAGGCTTGAATTTGATTCTTTGGTTGATTTGAGCAAGATACCTAATAAAAATGCGCCTCCTATTTTTGGCGCCTGGCCTTCATTATCACAGAGCAGTTATTATCGTAATATAAGCGAGGCTAGTAATGGAAATTTCCAATGGGATGGTACAAGGGGTAACTTATTCGAAAAAGCAATGCATAATTTCCTGGCAGAGACACCAAACTTCTTCTTGAAGAATAGAAATCTTTCATCTATTAGATCAAAGCGTTCTGACGAAATCGGACCTTTTGTAATAGGAAACACCTATTATATGGATGTTGTTTTAGAGAAGGCTGAGTCGCTAGACGACGAAATGGTAATAGCCGAAGGCCCTCGCCGCCCCCTGATGCTGCGCCATGACAGACTCTCTGATGGTTCTCGCGAACCAGCAGCCCGACGAGGATATATTTTTGGACCACCATGCAACAGAAGTGCTAGTTTTGGCACCACAACTGCTCATATTAGTAAATTGACGGCCAGCCACCATGGCGAGCTATACAATCTAGGAAATAGCCCCAGCGCCTCAATTGTAGGCACTATAGCCATGATGCCAGGAAACAGGCCTGCAGGCGAAATGGATCCGTGCTATGCGCCTTATACCCCGCCTTATTTCTATGGCCGCGCCGTAGCAAGAATTGCTTATACTGCCGACAAAACCAATCCGACAATAAAAGAAATTGTCGCCGCAGCCGAAAAACATTCAGAAACTACTTTCTTTAATGAGTGGAATACTGTTATAAGTAGTTCCACCAAAGTACATGCAGATGGAACAAGAGTTGACTTTAGGGCTAAACAGTTTATTGATTCTGGGTCTGTTGCCTATAAGGCTGCCATGCCTATTAGTGCTTCACTTTATCTTTTCAAAGAATCAATTTTATCAGTTAAGGATGTTCAATATGCAACAGATGTTGGCCCGGATGGAACGTTTGCGCCTCAGTCATATTCTGATCCTGCAAATCCAAGCACTGCAAACGTTTGGGCAATTAGACCAAAATTCGAATGCCCTGTTTTAGATCTTTCAGGAAGTAGTTATGCTTCTGGGCGCTTAAGTCATGATGCTGCAGTAGGCCCATACTTTAGTGATACGACTGGTAGAAGTATTTGGATGGGATATACAGGAAGTGTGCCTGGATATATTGCTGGTACAAATATTAAAAAGGGAATTAAATATTCTCTAAGAGAGACATATCCAGAAGTCCAATCTTCAGCGACTGGATCGTTGATTAGTGCTTTAGGTTTTGGTTCAGACGACGACCAGGCGCTTTCAAGATACGTAGGAGAGGTTGCCAACAAGAAAGAAATTTCAGAGGCTATTGTTGCAATACCATATATTGAAAGAAAGATTGATGGGATTACAGTTAATCCATTTAAGGAATCAAAAACTCCCGGTATTGGAAATGAGCTTAAGCCAATTGAACGAGTCAACGCGATACGGATCAACAAGGAAGAGTATTATTCACAATGGAATAACATAGTGGCTGGCAAAAAAGCAGTTGAGAGTTCTGAAAATATTCCCGACGGCCTCAAGAAGACGTCCATTAGTGAAGCAATAAGCTTGATGAAGAAATATGTTATCCCCCCAGAGATTGATTTTGTTAATTTTGGTATTTCTGGCGTGGGATATGAAAAAACTCGTCCAGATAATTCAGATGGCTTAGAACCATTTATTATGTATTTGTTTGAGTTTAAACACGAGCTAAATCAAACGGACTTAATTAATATTTGGCAAAATGTTATGCCAGATATTGCCATGGGCGCGGAAAAAGATGCAGCCACAATCACTCATGAATTGGGGACGCCTCGCTCTCAACATGAATTCTTTGGTCGTTTAGCAGAAATGACGCCGAATTCATCAGTGGTTAATGACATTCAAGTTGTTAACGACATATTCCAAGAAGAGCTTAAATGGATGATCTTTAAGGTTAAAAAACGCGCAAAGATGAATTATTGGGAGATGCTTAAATCTTCGAAATTTAATACAAATATGAATTCAACTTATAATTATAATTGGCCTTATGATTTTTGTTCATTGGTGGAACTGGCCAAAGTTACGACAGAAATAGAGATTGGATAAAATAAATGACATTTTTCAACAGAAAAGAAGAGGTGATAGATTTAAAACTAACACCATATGGCAGATCTCAACTGGCTCTTGGCCGCTTGGATCCACAATTTTATGCTTTTTACGATGATGACATTTTATATGATGGCGATTATGCCGGCCTAGAAGGCGAAAATCAAAATCACATCGAATCGAGGATCAAAGAGACACCAAGAATACGCGTACAGCCAACAAGAACTAGCGTATATGATGGGAGCAACAAGATTGAAATCATGGAGGAAACTATTGGTGGTTTTATCGCCGGCCAATTTACTCAAGCAGAATATATGAATATTGTAACGTCACCATCTGTTCGTCAAAATTCAATTGATAAAAACTTTGCTCTCTTGAATTCGCTAGGAACAAGTGGAAATAATTCGACCTATTTGCCTTCTTGGAAGTTAAATTTTCACAAGGGCATAATATCCGGCTCCCAACATTATACTGAAATATCTGGCACGGGCATTTCTACGACTTCTGCGCAGAAATCTCCAGGAAGAATTGTTGACCCAAACCATCCGCAGATTGATTGCCTTGCTATATACGAAACAAAGGCCCCACTTTTGGCACCAGGAGAAATAATTGATGAAACTTTGGTGTCAATTGGTGAAGATTTTATTCTAATAGGATTGGAAGAGGAAAACTCCGAATTTACTAGTAGAAATTTTGATATTGAACTTTTCGAGGTGGAAAAGAAATATCATCCCGATGATGGTCATTGGACAGGCGAAGAAGATTTAATTCCTCTACTTTTCACCCCAGAACATTACGATGTTTTAACAGGAGATGCTGTTTCTGGCCAAACGATCGATAGTGAAAATTTAACACCACAGCATGCCGCGTATTACTTTAATATCGCTGCAGATGCTAACATAGATCGTAGTAAATTTTGCCAATATGTTAACGATCAGTCGAAGGATGTTTTTGAAGATGAATTTATAGATTGTGGCGAAGCAAAGAGTGATCTATCACTATATAACATATATCAGCCAAGCCCCGAAGATGATGATACGGGAGAAATTTGCTAATGAGTTCGATCGAAAGAAGAGCGGCCATTGGAAGAAAATATCCATATGCCTATATTCGAAAAATAGTGTTGCAATCTAATTCCAACTACAGTACTGAAAATACTTCAGACCCACACGTTAAAAAAAATAAAAATAAACTTAATTCAGATCTTGTTCCAAAGGGAGAGTACACAACTACAACGTTAAATATGTTATTGAAAGATGGCGCATATGCTAATTCTCATGGCCAAAAACTCTCTTGGCTGCACAGAGATTCATACAAAAAAAATACTGTGATAACAGTTGTTCAATTCGAATCTAAACAAGTAGAGAAATTTTTTGTGAAAAACATAAGAAAAATTCTTCATGAAAAAAAAGCTATAGAGGGAGCCACTATAAAGCAAATAGGATTACATGAAATCTACGGCCTTGAGAATAAGAGCTTGTCTTATATTCTCAAAAGAACAAAAAATAACAACAGGAACAATAAAAAAATAACCTATAGTATACCTTACCGAGTTAAATTTATATCTCCTTCCACTCCAAGTTATTTATCTTATATCGCCTTCACTCATGCTCGCGATAACTATAGAAAAATTGGCAAAATTGCTACTAGTATTGCGATCGAGAAAGGCAGAACTATGGACATGTGTAAGGCGCTATACACTAGCGAAGATAATTCATTGTGGGCCGGCGCCACCCACACCCGTGATGGCAATCTCTTTACCGGCGCAGAACATAGGTCTATTTCAAGGTTGTTGAAAGTCGTTGATTTACCAAACAAAAAGATTTTAGATTTAAGAAATCTAGAAAAGTTGACAGAACCAAAAAAGATAAACTTTACTTCTCAAGAAGATAGATTTTTAATGAACAAGAATACTTCGAAAAAAGATAAGAAAAATATTAAACCATCTTATTTTACAGACTTGTTCATGACTTCAAATAAAGACGGCGCAAACAACTTATTTTTTGGTATCGATATGAGAAAGATTATAAGAGATAATAGTACTTTTGCGTCTTTGTTTGATTATCCGTCAAAAAATAATATTCATGCCATAAATCGAATGAAGAAAATATTATTAGAAAGTAAAATCATTTCTTTTTCCCTACAAAGAAGAAAGATCGTAAAATCTAGCCCATGGGGATTGAAAAATAAAAAATTAAAACGACATGATAGAGACGTCGCAGAGACGATCGTTACATCACACGATGTAAAATCTACAAATTCTAGAATATTAAAAACACGAACACACAGGGTAGATATACCGCAACAAAGTCAATGGATGAAAGTAACCCGCGTATGCGGCTCTGTTCGAGAGATAACTAATTTATCCTTGACTAGTAATAATAATATTGGTTTTAGATTTTTTTCGATTAGTGATATTTCTTCGAAACTTCTAGAACAAGGAGAATATCAGTACACCCTTCAGTTAAATATCCAAGATGGAACGGCCCGCTATATGAAAAGAAGGATGGCACGATTACGAGCATCCCGCCGAAGCCTTATGAAATACTATGAGGAAGCTTCTAAAAAAGGATCTTATGATTCGCTTTATGAGACGTTCACAAGGCAGTTCAAGATCAGGCAAAGACAGAAGTACAGGCCAGAAAAACGGCCATGGATTAATGCAGTGTCTGAATATGTTAATTTGTTAGAGATTTTCCAATCAGAGGGATTCAATGCTTCAAAACTAGCAAAGAAGTTAGTAAAAATTTGTGATCTAGAAACGGGCACGCCAGAAGGAATAACCAAGCTAGCGAAGCTAATGGACGATCTTATTATAAAAATAGAAAAGAAAGTTGGCACCAATATATCACGAAACAAAACAGGAAGAAATGTGACCAGTACAACTGGAAATTTAACCTCTTTTAATGGCAGGACATCAGTTAGTAAATCTATTATAGAAGTAACAAAAGAGTTTGATGAAATCTATAAGCCTGGAATTGAGAGCGAGGCCGGATATGACTATATCGACACTGCCAACAACAATACAAGTCTAGCCGGCGCTGGCATCAAAACAATTTCCTATGATGAGTTCAATAGAAGAATACTTGAAGAAAATAGAAAGTACTTTTCCAGCGATGTAATTGATGGCACAAAAAATAATATAGATATAAGAATATCAACTTCTGATATAAAAGAAGAAGTTGTTTATACAGCCAGCGATAGTATTGCAAATACGGCTTATTCGTTTTTATCGCCATCAAAAATCTATCTACCTGGAGATGGAATACTCAAAACAACAAGTGGAAAAACAAAAATTAAGGAAAATTTAAAATACACAAAGCAGCAGTATAAGAATGCAATATTGCAGATAACAAAAATGAATCTAGGATCCCTACCAGGCTCAATGCAAGAAGCAAATTCCCTAGATCCTGTTCTAGGAGAAGATACCTATTTTAATGATATCCTTAGTAGCATTGGTTGTTCTGTGGCATCCGGCAAACAAAGTGTTATTTCGGCTATTGATCCAAATCTAATAGTCTCTACTACCAATAATATAGTTGAAGAATTCATCCCAGTTACCACGCAGATAGTTCCACCCTCGTTGGCATATAATATAGCGCAAGACGCGCTAAATCCCAATACAAAAGATTCGATAAGAAATTATGACTTGAGAGATACGAACACAGTCTTATCGAAACATTTACAAGAGTTAATGAGAGAGTATGAAGAAATGAAGGAAGATATAAACATTGGAACACCACACCCAGTTAAGTCGCTTCCAAATGCTATAAAATCTATTCTCTTGGCATCAAGCAAGAATGCATCTGCTAGCAAAATAAATTGGTTTGAGACGAGCAACATTAATCATCCGGACGAAAACGGCTATTTTTATATGAATTACAAAAATATTATGCGCTTAGAAGCCTTGGTTGATCTAAAGACCACATCTATTCCTTCAAAAAAGGTAAAAAAGACATCAGGCATTAATAATATGGTTTGGCGTACTTTGACGTCCAATTTGTTAAGCACGCTGGCAATGTCTGGTACCAAAGCTTTATGTCGTTTGGTACCATATACAAATAAAATTTTTAGAATTAAGCAAGAGAAGAATTTGGCACTTCCAATATATAATCAATATTTTCTTATTTCATTTGGTAAAGAAAAGACATCAGATGTTCTCGACACCAGCAAGGCAGTGATATACAAAAATTTATTAGAATATGAGAAAACATCTGCACCGCCCATGGAATATGTACAAAGCGAAATAATTACACATTCCTCCGCTAGAGGAAGTGTTTTTAAAACTGGAGGGCGCTCCGGTTTTGAGCGCTCAGGCTTGATTGGAGCCGGCTCAACACCGCGATCTGGTGGCGGCGGTATGTCTGGCGGTGGTGGTGGTTACTAAAATGTCAATTATAAGTAGGAGAAAAGTATGTCCGTAGAGGATTCAGAGGCGACTGAGCAGGATAATAACGAACCAAATTCGGTGCAAACACCAAACTTTCCTCGTGGCGTTGTTTTAATAAGCGAGAAGTTTTATGGATACCCAACTATAACTGAAGATGTCATGTATGGACATGGAATATTCAATCCACAATATGATACTCATGATAGACTTCGCCTAGAGACGGGAAAATATTGGGTTCAGGCTGGTGGTCCAAATGAAACTCCTTCTTTTTACGCGCCTTTTGCTATTCCTGCGTCTAAGATGGGTTCTTTTTACAGAAAATGGTATAGAGATAGCGTTACAAAAGACATAACTTACGAATTTGCCTTGGGCGGCGACGTGACGACCGAGCCGACCTCGATAGGTGTATCATATGACGCTCCGGAAGCTATTACTAGCCTTCCAGAACCACCCTCATACAGACAAGTTGCTCGGTTTCGTCTTCCGTTATCCGCTAACAAGGCTAGCGGTTATAATATCAGCAAGATATATCAAGATTGGCAAGGGTTATTTTTAGGTGCTTCTTGGGAGGGGTATGATTCAAAGCCGCTAGTAGAGTTGGGATATCCATATGAAGATTTCCAAATAATTGCCGATTTACCTTTTTCGAAAATGGAAATTGATGCATCTGACTCCATCAACGAATCAACCACTTCGGCAGTAGCGATCGATTCCAATTATAATTATAGATATTTCTTTGATGATTACCTTTTAGCCACCTCTCATGCTGAATTAGCAGAATCTTTTTTGCCAAGCCTTTATCATGTGTTAGCGATGGATGGAGAAGGGTTTAGTCCGATGTGGCTAGATCCGAATGAGGACAGAAAGCTAGCTAAATTGATAGACAAGGCGGTTTTTAAAATAGTCGATAACATTACAGACCCAGCAATGCGTGGAAATGATAATTATAAAGCGTTTTTTGCTGTAACAGAAGCAGTTCTTGCTTTCTTGGACGATACTACTGAACCCATGCTCGGCATGGGACAATTTGCCCGTCTTGTAGCAGCAGTCTCGGCTTTCAGAAGAGTTGGAATTTGGTTTGATAAGTTAGTTTCTCGTGGATTGATTAAAACCTACAACGACCACCCGGGGGAATATCAACAAATAAAAAATAAATTTAAAAATATTGCTTTTACTGACTCTGCCAGACACCTTCTAAAAGAAACAACCTTAGCCAATCAATCAAACTTCGCGCATGCGAACTCCGCCTTCGAAGGTAGTCTAGATGGAGATCTGTCCGGCCTAAAATTGCCATTTTCAGACCTTTATCCAATGTCTGTCAACATTGATTTGTCTGCAACAAGTGGCCAAAATTATGATCTATATAATGCTCTAAAATTCACTAGCGGCGAATTAGTAGCATATGCGCTACCTGGTATAGCTTTAGATTATGGATCAGCTGTCACCTGGGCACAACAGAAAGTGATGGAGAGAAAGGCCGTGCCGCCATCCGCAACTCAAGCGGGAGAAAGCGCAATTGATAATTATTCTTCACAGCAAAGCTTTGTACAAACACACAGCGACACGAGCAATGTAAAAGAAACTGTAGCAAGAAACGTTTGGGATCTAACTAGTATGCTCCATGGAGTAGAGGCAAAATCCAGCCAAGCATTTAATTTGCATAATGCTGACTATTGTACATTTTACACAACACAAGAAGTAGATTTTAATGATCCGGCTAATGATCTTGTCACCTCCCATACTGCTATGATGTTAAGGCAGAAACTATTTGCATTTTTTACAAATAATTTCTCAAGCATTGATTCTGGTGGCCAGGGATGGTTCCGTTCTTATGAGGACATACTGAAAGGCAAGGCATCTAGATCGGAATTACTTTTCTGGCGAATAGAAAAAAGCACAGCCAACGAGGAAGGCGTAATTGAGCCAGTACAACATATTTATGTACCAAATAGTCCTGATTTAGATATAGCACATTATGTTGACACTCAAGTAAAATATGCAAAACATTATTATTATAAAATCTTTGCCTATTACGGTGTAGGCGCAACAAGATATATTTATCAAGATATATATTTTGGAGCTATCGGCGTGCCGGAAGCCATGCTCACTACGCCAACTCCACCAGAGGTAATAGAGGTAGAGGAGTGTTTTGACACCGAAGGCGGCCCAATACCATGTTCCGAAATGGATCAAGGCGGAGAAGGGATATTCCAAAATACAGCTGATATGAACGATGCAGCCGGCACTACAGAAGGCCTGCAGGTATTGAAATCTACTCTGCAGACCGGCTGGTCATCTGAGTGGAGTCAGTCTTTTTGGAACAAGTTTGCTGAACTTTATGAGCAAAATTTGAATTTATTTTGGGAAGATGCTGTAACCTTTGCCGGACATCTAGGAGGTCTTAGTGCCCTTAAGAACTTTATGATTCCTCCCACATATTCACAAACTGCTCAAGTGCTTAATATGCCGGTCTATGGAATAGAGCAACAATCTTCAAGCTGGATTAGGCAATTCTTTGGTATTACTGATTCAGATCCTATGCAGGGTGCTGCAATGGTTGCTGTTGTTGAACATGGCTTGTCGTATGGTTCTGGTTTTGGCGATATGTGGAATTGGTTGAACGCTGCCGATGGCCAAACTTTATCGATGGGGGATATTAATTCGGTGGCGGATAACGAGTGGTCTTCGACAATGCAGGGCATCGGCGATTGGACTTATACATTGCGATTTTTTACAAAGATGAAGATCGATATGATTAGTTATGTCATTAGCGTTTTTGGAGAAGGTCTTTCAGGCGGCGCGGATATTGGTTTCGGCGATTTAGGAACACTTCCGGGGCAGCATGAGATTCTTGATGAGATTGGAGACAGTGAAACCTCCAAGGCGTTCAATCCGGAAGAAGGCTGGACCTCCATCACCGACGGCTCAAATACGTTTGCTACGTTAGAGGCAAGAGTTGTGGTGAATATGTCGCCTAGGTTAAAGTTGGTTGAAATTCCATATCTCAACACATCTCCAACATGGCCAAGTTTGGTTCTCGACCGCCCCCCTAATCCGCCGAGTGTTAATATAATACCTTATAGTGGAAACCCTAGAAATGTTTTGATACTTTTTGATGAAACTAGTGGTAACTATTTATTGACTCCCAAAATAATCACAAAGCAAGATGAGGAGCTTTTTAAGAGACACAGCGTAGCACAAGGGGTTAAGAACGGCGATCCAATTCAGTTTGGGAATGACAATGCAACAACTGAGTACCAAGTTTTTAGAACAACCATGCCGCCATCTTCGTTTGAATCTTTCTCTATGGCCTCGGTGCGAGAGGCGCAGGGCAGCTCTCTTCTCGAAACTTTAGAGCCAAACAGAAAATATTATTACATGTTCAGGAGCATTGACAGGAGAGGCAATGTTTCCAATCCATCTTCAGTTTACGAAGTGGAATTAGTAACTCTGGAAGATGGCTCTGGTTCGCCCAAGAGAGCCGTACTGCCAATAATAAGACCCTATAGTTTTCCAGATCCGATCTTGACAAATACGAAAAAAGAATTCCGAAAGTACTTAATGATCGAGCCGGCTTCGCACCAAGCAGCGGTTGATTCAATAGAACAAAGCGGAGTCAAATTTGGAATTCCCTTGAGAGAAGGGGAAGATCTGAAAAGTGTTTTTTCAGAGAAACACTCGCCAGAAGGAAGAAGGTTTAAATTGCGTATAACCTCCAAAAAGACTGGGCGTAAAATGGATTTGAATTTTCAATTTAAACAAAAGCACGAGTTGGTGTAAAATCAACTAAATAAAATGAAATAGTTTATAAAGTGATTTAAAATTACTATACTATTTATATAGAAAAGGGAGTGAAAATATGGCGTTTTTAGACAATAGTGGAGATATTATTTTAGATGCGGTATTAACCGATACCGGAAGATTTAGACTTGCACAGGGCGATGGAAGCTTTAGAATAGCAAAATTTGCTTTTGGCGATGATGAAATAGATTATTCACTTTTCAATAAGAACCACCCCAGTGGTTCGGCTTATTATGATTTATCTATTTTGCAGACTCCAATCTTAGAAGCCTTCACAAACAACACTTCATTTCTTAAATCCAAATTGGTTTCTATCTCGCAAACAAATTTGTTATACTTGCCAATAATGAAGCTGAACAAAAATAGGGCTCGATCCAAGATGCATTCCAGCCTTAACCTCTATACTATTGGTGTAGATAAGGATACTCTTGCAGATATGAAAACAGGTAATGTTCTGTCAGATGGTGTTGTAAACGGCACCGGAAACAAAAGCTATGGCCAGGGTGGATTTATAAGACTAGACCAGGGTTTGGATACTAATGAAATAGCGGCTAGCAATCCTCTAGATCCGGGATTGATTGAGACACAATATTTATTAGAAATTGATGATAGACTTGGCGTTATTGCCACAGGCGGCGAGGAGTTGCCGACAGAAGATCAGAAAATCTCTTTTAACTTTAAGGATGATGATCAAATTGCATCTTACTACGTTACCCAAACCACAAATGGACAATTTGTAAAATCCAATACAGAAACAAAACAAATTGGTACCGGAGCTGATCAAGCTCCAGGTGAGATAGTTAAGGGCCCCCGCGGCACCTATTTACAGTTTAAAGTCCATGCGACTACCGAATTACAAAATTCAGATTATCTGTTTGACAGGCTCGGTCTAGTTGACACGGCGAATACTATGGGTTTTGGTACCTCGATTAAATATATCGATACGACAGTAAAAGTTACTGGAGTAAGCACTGGCTACAGAATAGATATACCAATTAGATTTTGCAAAAAACCCTAAAATAATATTATAAGGAAGGAAAAATGGCAAGCTCATTCAAAACTCTAACAAACAACGACGTTGTTACATCCAGAACCGTATTGCACGAAGCAATTCCAATCACTGGCTCTGTAGTGACTGGCACTTATTCAGAAAGAAATATTAAAAATTATTCCCATGGGATGTTTCAATCAGTATATGATTATCCATACTTGAGTTCATCGGCTAATCATATTTTTGATATAACTCTTGGATATTCAGGCAGTTACTCATCTTCTGCACACACTCAAAATGATAAAAAATTAAATATATATAACCAAATGGCACAAGTTTTGGTTGGCTACGATGAAGATGGAAACATTAGAGCTTTTGATCAAGATGGAAATCTTACTGGCGGCAATAAATTTAATTCTTGCTATTTCTTATCCTTCTCTAGACTTCTTGTCAAAGATGAAATTAAGAAAGGCGGCTTCATTATGTCATTCCATACCGGTGGTCACTGGAATGATCTAAGAGGCTATACAGCAACTACATATGGTATTTGGCGAGGTACCGACAAGACTACTGATGCAGTATCAGGTACGGCGGGCTTGTTGAGCATTCAAGATCATGGAGCCCAGAATAATTATTTTGTTAATTCTCCTGCTGGCGAATATGGAATTCTTTATACAGCTTCTGCTGCTAGGCAAGGCACTGGCGTCGGCTTAATTTATTATCAGGCCGGCATTGTTGTCTTATCTTCATCTATCTTTGGAACACAAGGGATGGTTGGCGATGATGTCATTCCTGTTGCTACAGGTCCGAAGAGTGAACATGTACATGCTGTTATAACAGGCTCTTCGATTCAAAATAATTGCGATAGTATAAGACACCGCCTATATGACATTGACTTCAACAATACAGTTGAACTAAATTCTACAATTTATTATTGCAGAGCACACCATAATGAGTTTAATTATAGCTCAAATCCGACATATGTTTCGGCTAGCAAGATAGTAACTAAAAATGTCTCTTCAGATACTCCGGTATCTTACATCTCTACTATTGGCTTATATTCCCCTGATAATGAGCTTTTGGCAGTTGCTAAGCTATCAGAGCCGCTCAAAAAGGATCCGACAACAGAACTCACTCTCCGGGTAAGACTGGATTATTAAAAAAGAATAAAAAAGATGGGGTTTTATAAATTTAAAGAAAATGATATTTTTCGCAATCGCATCAAGACTAACCCAAAAGTAGAGTTTTTTGTTCACAGGGGGGCGACCTATTACAATAATTATAGTGTAAGTGGTTCTAATCCGTCAGTACCAGAAGGCCACTTGAGTTTGTATGACTTGAATGTTGGTCGTGTTGATTCTACAACTGAGCCTAGACAAAAACTTTTAGCTAGCGATGTTGGCACATTTGCCAGAAGCGAACTTATACATAGCTTTATTAGCAAGGGCGCCTCACAAGCTAGTTTTAAGACCATTGCAGGCGGCCCCAATGATACTGAGTATTTTGCTGATAAACAATGGGGAGATACAATATCTTTGACATATCCCCTGACAGCCTCTCTGGCTAGGCACTATTTTTCAGCATCGCAGGGAAAAAGAGAGCGCCTTTACGCACTAAAGAATACTTTAAATTATTATTCTTATTTAAGCCCGCACTATAAAGTTAGCTCATCGCACCTTAATCGAGATTTGACAGCTAGTTCAAATGTAAATCCGGAACGTCCAGCTGGCGCCTTCGGGGCAGTGCCTGTGAATCTTCTTAGCATACCTTCGATTTTTTATGGATCTGCCATTCGCAAAGGAAGTATTGAGCTTAATTATTATGTAACTGGAACTTTAGTAGCACAAGCCAAAGACAAAAATAAAAATGGCGACATAATACAAGTAGGCCCGCCAGGATCTAGAGGATCCGGCTCGACCATCGGCGTAGCCCTATATAATGAAGGCTTTATGTTGCTGACCGCCAGCTACAACTTACATGGTCAATATTTAGATTTCTTTGAATCTGGTGTTGCCGAGAAGCCGAAATGGGTTAATTTTGGATCAAAGGGCTTTTCTAATCAAAGGCTTGTCTCATCTAGCTTTGAGCTTAAGTTTGAGGGAACACAATATATTTCAACTGTAACAATGTTGGCGCATGCACGCAAAAACGATTTAGAATATTCAAACAATCCTACATATAAAAAACAAGGCCAGGCTATAATGCTCTCTCCTTCTGGCAGTATTTCGAAGTATGACTCTACATATCCAAAAGTTTATGGAACAACCATGTACATCGAAAACAATGAACAAGTCGCTAAAAATATAATTTCAAGTTCTTTTATCGACTCGACTGGCTCATACAAGAAGCAAACCTATATATCTAAAATAGGTATATTTGATAAACACAAAAATTTAATTGCAATTGCGAAATTGGCTACGCCTATTAAAAAAGCTATTGATCGAGATTTAACGTTTAAGCTCAAACTGGATATATAGTATAATATAAAAAGTGATACTTGGACTAGACATTAGCACTAGCATAACTGGCGCCACAGTTTTAGACGAGGAA
>TARA_R100001594_G_scaffold137042_1_pt1 | contig 23363 bp, 33 predicted proteins | sample TARA_R100001594 | Tara Oceans TARA_R100001594 (sample SAMEA2622752) | marine metagenome | biome: marine biome (ENVO:00000447); feature: marine epipelagic mixed layer (ENVO:xxxxxxxxx); material: "saline water (ENVO:00002010), including plankton (ENVO:xxxxxxxx)" | depth 150 m | reverse complement strand
GCTAGACCTCAGCTCAGAGGAATAATAAACGACATGGTCAAAGAAGGAAAGCTGACAAAGGAGCTAGCCTCACCAATTCGTCGAGAAGTGAGAGACGGAAACAAACAGGCACTAGCCGTCATTGCCTGTGCACTGAGAGCTACAGAACGAAGAGCTACAGAAGAAGCAGAGAACGGAACAGAGGAGCAACCTCAGACAGAAGAGAAACCTCAGACAGAGGAGCAACCTCAGAAGCCGTCGTCTGTGCCTGATGTCTCCGAAGACAGAATAGACAGGCTGGAAGACAAAGTCGAAACTCTAGCTGATGCAATACTCCAGAACCTGGAGACAGAACAGATGACAACAGAGGAAAAGCCGACGAATAACGGACTGATTGAGCACTGGGCACTGGACCGAATTATTCCGATGGTCGAAGCGAACAAGCAAATTCTCCTGGTCGGAGGAGCTGGGACAGGTAAGACGACCATGGCGAGACAGATTAACGAGAAACTAGGATTTACAGAGGACGATTTCTACTCTATCTCGTTAAGTGCTGGAGTTTCAGAGGCTCACCTAACAGGGAGGATGCTCATCGATGGAAAATTCCTGGATACAAAATTCCTGGAAATAGTCGAGAAGGGAGGGACAATTCTTCTCGATGAATTCGACAATGCAGACCCAGATGTCCTCGTCGGTCTCAACTCGTTATTGGCAAATTTTCATGTCAATGTTCCTCTTAGAAACGGAGACGAGAAACAAGAGAGAAACCAGAAATGCTACATTTTGTGCTCAGCTAATACCTGGGGGAGTGCAAATTCTGGAGGAGGAGATGCTGGAAACTATGTGAGAAAAGAGCTGGACGGAGCAACCCTCGACAGGTTCACTTGTTCTAAGTGGCAATTAGACGAGGATTTGCGAATAGTCGATGCAATCTTCGGACTGACAGGAGAAGATAAATCCTTTGACCAATATCCGAAGATGAAAATCTCGAATGCTCAAATACAGAACCCGAAACGAGCTTTGCTCGAGCTTCGAGATTTGTATTTTGCCGTCAATGCTAATCTCAGAGTAGAGCAAAAACAACTGAACAGAGAGTGCTCTCCTCGATTTGCAGAACAGGGTGTCCGTCTGATTATGAGAGGCTGGAAACCGATGGATATTCTGAAGATTTATCTCCAGGACTGGACAGACGACGAGCTCCGAGCGATAGGAGCTAAGAGAGATATCTCGAAGGCTAAATTCGGTATTACCGAGATAAAAATCAACAAGAGAGAATTCACAAAGGCTCTTAGAGATGAACAGCCGACAGAAGAAGCTCATCCAGTAAATGACGAGGTGGCATAATGAGAAGAGGCTACAAAGTAACCGACAAAATGCGACCTCTGACTGGTGCTCGTCTAAGATGGGGCACAGCTACGATGAAAACCTGGAAGTATGAGAGAAGCCCTGAAGGATACATCGTCCGTGATGAAGAAGGCATTCGTCAGAAAAAATGGACAGGCACTACTCAGACCGAGGTCCTGAGGTGCTCATTTAAGTCAATTTTTAACTGGATTGATGAGATGAACAGAGAAGCTCCAGGATTACTCGACGAAGACAAAGACGAGGAATACTGGAAAAATACTCTGACCTGTGACTACTGGAGCAGAGACAGGCTCATTAAGCATATTTACAGAGGACATTCGACGACTGGAGGCTGGAATGCTTATAAGGAGTTTAAACGAAAAATAAACACGAACCCAGAGAGTGTATCAAAACTAGGAAGCCTAGGAATTGATACGAGAAGAAAAAGAAGAGCAAGTCTGGCAGGCTGTATTGTGAATTTTGACAAAGTTATGACTGGATTAAATCCCATGGAGACTTTATCGAGGCAAAATTCCCAGAGGTCAGTCAGAGTATTTGTCGACTATTGCATGTCTGGAGGAGAGAGCATCGATAAGCTACTAGAGCTTACCTCGAATGCCATCGCAATCTGTGCTCGTCTAGAGAAGAAGGGCTTCGCAACTCAAATTGATTTTGGAGATACGACCTATCTATATCCAGGAGAGCTGAGAAGAAGTCAGTTTAAGGTCAACAAAGGGCACAAAAAAGAAGGAGCATTTGTTCTGACAAAATTTGTCGGCAAACAATCTGGAGAGAAGCTCAACGAGACAAAACTGGTGAATTATGCTCAAGGAGGAGTATTTAGAGATATCATGTTCCATTACCAAGAGCATCATCTGGGCTTTCCTTCTGGCTTAGGCATACCAGCTAGTCGAAAATTAAAACCAGAGGACGACATCGACTTTTACAAGTCATTGACAGGCTCTGATATATACATTGGACATAACGACGAACTGACAGACATAATGACAAACATCGTCGGACATATAGCGAAATAAAACAACAACACGAGCTCTTCAGAAAAGACCTGGAGAGCTCTCAAAAGAGGAGAAATAAAATGAAGTTAAAAGGACTTTTAATCAAACCATTTGGAGACGGAACAGGAACGATTGAAGAAGTAGAAGTTAGAAAAGGAGAGCTGAAGGATTATTACTCGCTGATAGAGTGCTCAACTTTTGCTGTAGGTGCTGATATAGGAAAAAACAGCCTCTATGTTGACGACGAAGGGCTGATAAAAACATACACGAACGAAGAAGGAGATGAAATTCCTCCGAAATTCTTCAGCCTTCAGCACTTAACATTCGCTGGAAACGGACTAGTGCTCGGCTTTGATATTGAGACTGGAGAAAGCATAGACACAGATATGACGATAGACCAGGTCAAAAACATGATAGAGTTTCAAGACGAGAAATTCTCTATGAATAAAGACTATAAAGAGACGATGCTACATATCGTCTCCTGGGGATAGGAGAGGCTCTAAATCGTTATATATAAGAGCTTATAGACGAAGGGGAAACTTTTTTATAGACGGAAAGCAAAGATATTTCTTGCAAGTCTTAAAAAGTTTCCTTACCTTCGGAGTATAAATTATGATTTTGCGAAACAATAAAATTTTGGTGTTGTGTCAAACACAAGGAGAAGAGGCTCGAACCTGTTTACTCTCTCACTTACCCTATACCATAAGGTTCGAGCCTCAAAAATTTTTTAACGAACGAGGAGATAATAATGAACTATAAAGAAGAAAAGAAGCAAATTCTGAGGGAAGCTGGAGTTGCTCAGCACAAATACTGGACAACTCTCATGGAACAATATTCCAAATTTCCTTCTTTAGCGACTTCAATTTCAAAGCTTAGCACGACTGAAGGAGAAAAATTGTGGGCTAAAGCTAAGAAAGACATGGAAACAAAAGAGTATAAAGAGATGCAAAAAGAGATGCAAGAAGCTGATAGAAAGTTTTACCAATGCAAAAATGCATATGAACAGCTCAGTTGTTCTTTAGTCAAAGAAGGAGTGCTCAAAAGAGGTCTCAACAGAGATTTCTATGGTGAGATGATATCAGTGATGGATAAGAAGCTAGCCTCAGAGATGATGACGGCAAAACACAAATACCAACAAAGGAGAGATAATGAGTAAAAAATGCACAATATGCAGAGAAGTAATAGAAGGCGAATATGGACATAATGCAGAACCAGCAGATACTGGAAGATGTTGCGATGATTGTAATAAAGAAGTAGTTATTCCTACGAGGATTTTAAATTCTCACGGAGGCTCTGATTTACAAGCGAGACAAATTCGTCTGGAGAGAATAATGAGAGTTGTTGATAGGAATGTTAAATATAAATTAAATGGAGGTAAATAATGATTAAATCAATAATGAAACTTAAGAGACGTAACTGGAAGGGACACTGGGAAGGTCAACCAAAGGGAATGGAAAAGAGCTTCTTAAAATGGGGAGCATCTAGAGGTATTGAATGGTCAAAATTGACAGAGGAAGATATAGAATATAACTATAAACCTTCTAAAGAAGGTGTAGATATTGTCTTTATGAGAAATACTATAAGGGCAGAAATTAAGAATAGTTATGGAGAATATGACATGGAGGAATTACATGAAGGAGTTGTGCTCAACGTGCTCATAGATGGAAAACCTGCTTGGTATCGTTCTACACAATGGCGACCTCTTGCTACTATGACTGAAACAATGCTTGGAAAGAAATTAACTAGTTTGTTTATTGGTCAAAATGACTATCAATTAATCAAAGCTGGTCCAAGAGGAGAAATAAGCAGAGGACAATATGACGGAGGCGAACAATGGGGAGCTCAAATAAGAGGTCTTGGTAGTATAGCTTCTTATAAAAAACTAGCTAAGAAACATCCAGGAGCAGTTGTTTACATGCATATCTCACTAGATGAGAGTAAGCATTATATGACTGGCATTCAAAAGAGAAAAGAAAGAGCAAAAGCAAGAACAAATGCTCATAGGTTTATTTCCGAAAGAAGGTTCAAGAAATCAAACCATGCACACTACAGAGACCTATACAATAAAGCAATCAATAACCCAGGAGCTCTTTATCAAAAGTATGAAGTTGCAAAGAAGGCTTTGTTGGAGGTAATAAACAACCCTTCAATCTCGACTGACCAACTGGAAAATACAAATAGAGCATCATACGAGCTTACAGAATTATCTCGTGACTATAGAAATTATAGACGAGATTTTAAAAATAGCTGGGGCTATGGCTCGATTTTGAGAAATGCTGAAAGACTTCAGCATCGTATTTTATCGGTAGAACGACTATTTCCTAAAGAGTTTAATAAAGCTAAGAATAGTCTTAGTGATATTATTAATGATAATAATGAAATAGTTGCAATTGAAACAGGAAAGAGTAATATCATAAGAGTAATAGGAGATGAAAAGTTAAACAAAGATAAATATAAAGAGCATCTTCAAATGTATCCAGGCTAAATATCATGGACAGAAGATACAAAATAAATCAAGAAGAGGTAAACCAAATGAGAGTGTTGCGAAAAAGAGGCTTAAGCTATCAGAAAATAGCAGACATATTTGAAGTTTCTTATTCAACAGCTCTCTATTGGTGCGATAGTGCTCAAAGAGAAAAACAGAGAGCTAAAAATGCAAGAAGAAGAAGAAAAAAAGGAAGTCAAGAATATAAAAAGAGAATAAGAGAAGACTTGCAAAAAAGAAAAGACAACTTTGATAAATTTCCTCAGACTAAACTAAGGCATATCATACAAAGTGCTATAAATGAAAAGAGGGCTAATAGAAAATCAGTCAAAGGCATGTCAATGAAAGAGGCAAAAAAACTCGTAAACTCTGGAAAATTAAAACTCAAGAATGCGAAAATTCAATGACGACAAAAAAGAAAAATCTTGCACAAAATAACTCAATTTCGTATATTACATACGAATTGCGACAATTAAACATAACAAACCACGAGGAGGTTTAAATGGCTATACCAGAAGGTTATTCAGCTAGAGTAAAAAGTGTCAATCCGACAGAAAACATGACTAAAGAAGATTATGTGAAATACACGAAAGAATGTTCTGAGGTCACTATCGACACACTAAACAAAAACACTTGCAACAAGCAAAGAGAAGTAAAAAATCCGTATCAAACATACAAGCTAGTGAGAAATCACGACCTATACGGAAAGAATGCAGAATTTAGGGTGCTCAGATTTTATCAAGCTCCTAAATCTCTGAAATTCTTCAGCATGGAAAATGATGCGAGAATATTAACAGCAGTAAAAAGTGATGCTACTTTTGGAAGCTGGGAAGTTGGAGACATGTATTTCAGAGACCTTGCTCATCTTTTGATGGAAGGATTTATAGAGGAAACACAACGAACTATAGAATATTCTTTGTATGAATGGAGAATGGCAATATATCATGCGTCTTTGTCAGAAGATAGAGAAGAAATAAATGTTCTAAACGAATATAAATTAGACATAGCTAAAACTCTACATGCTATCATCGAAGGAAATTTGTCATGGAAAGAGGTAAAAGAACAATTTGATGGGCAAATAGAAGCAACATCAAAAGGGTTTAACTATCAATCCTCAGACAAAGTCATAAACAGCAAATTAAACTTATTATCTGAAAGCTTTGGTCATGCAGAAGACAGAGAAGTCAAGATGTTATTAAGTTTTATAAATAATGTCATAGCAAGATATAAAGTGAAGCACATAGAGATGATAGAGGAGAGAGGGGAAACTCCTACTCCTAGCTTACTTAATGAGCTATCAAATCCTATAGATATAGCTCTAGCTATAGAAGAAGAGCTTGAAGTTATAAAAGTTGCTTTGAAATCAGCATCGGCAGATATTACTATAGCAGAGGCTTAATCGTGCTAAAAATAAAATATGACTTATTTCAAAGTCTAAAATCTAGTGTAAATCTTCTTAAAGACCTTATAAAGCTGAAGGAGCTTACACTAGATTTGGAAGAATTGTTAAAACACAAGGAGGAGAAAGAAAATGAGTAAAATGAGTGAATTACATGCACAAAAAGAACTTATTGATAGACTTGAAAACAATGAGGATAAATTTGTAATAGAAATATCTTATACAGACAACGAAGAAACAGGCTGGAGAAAATATGACTTTGAAAACATGAAAGAACAATTTGAAGAGAAGATGAATGAACTTGAAATTGATGCTCAAAAAAGACATGATGATTTTCAAGAAAAACAACAAGATTATGCTATGGACAATATGACTTGTATGGAGTATTCAGATAAAATAGTTAATGATATGATATTATATCTTCGTGTTAATAGTGTAATGGAAATTTATTATATAGATGGAACCAGTAATAAAACAAATCGTGAAAAAGTTGATGATGCAACTGATTTAAGATTTTATGATTATAAAACAGATTCACATTACACAAGAGAAGATGTAACTAAAATAGCATTAGAAGAAGGATGGAAAGAAGGTTGGAAAAAATGAAAGTAAAAAAAATAAGCATAGGGATATTCCTGGGATGTGTAGGAGTGTTCCTATTTCAATTAATCCGATTACTATCGGTTTCTGACTTATCGGAAACTATACCATTCTTCACGAATGATACTCAACTACAATACATTTACTCAACTCAACTAATTAACACAATTCCATTCGTTTTTATTGGGATAGTTATTGGTTTTGTAGGAGTAACGAAAGGAGATAACAATGGGAAAGTTGATAATACTGTTTGTAATTAGTTTTTCCTTTAATTTAATACAAATGAGAACCAATATTAGATTAAGGAAGGATTATGACCGTCTTGCAGATAGTTATGAGTGGGAAATACAGGGAACTATAAAAGGAGAATATCCTGATGATAGTTACTTAGATGAATTGGATGAGGCATATGAAGAGGTATATGGCGACCCAGAGGCATATAATAAGGTATTTGGCTACCCAACAGAAAAAAAGGAGAAAAAATGAGTAGAGAAGATGTCTTTAAGATGATGACACAAGAACAACATGATGACTACACGAGAGAGTTGGAAGATAAAATAGAGGCTCGTGAAAAAGAATATATAACAATTAAAGTAAAAAAAGATAATTATAATTCTTTATTGTCAGAAGTATTAAAGCTATTTAGAAAATTAGACTATAATGTAAAAGTGGAGGAAAAATGAGTAAAGTAGACAAAACTTGGAGTATAAAACATGAAGGACATTTAAACAAGAACAATATCATCTTTAAAGATAAAAAATATAAAAAACTTTATATGGAGATGAAAAAAGTAGACGATAAACTAATTGGAGGAAAAATGAGTAAAGAACCGATAGATAGATTGTTTGAAGCTATAGAGTTATTAAAATCAGTAACAGAAAAAATGGTTTTAGAGCTTAGCAAAGAACAAGAAAAGCTGAAAATGCTAGAAGAAAATCTAGCTCAAGTTGAATTAAAGGAATTAGATAAAACAGTAGAAGAAGAGAAAAAAACAAATAGTTGAACTTATAACATTATATGTTGTATATTAAAAAATACTCTATATTTAACAATATAAGGAGTTGACTATGCTCGATTTAAGAACAACAAAAAAGATAAGTTGTGGAGATAGAAAGCAATTTACTTTTTTGTTAAAAGATAAATATGCCCTAAAGGGTTATATTTTATGCTCTTACTTAGCAAAGAGTAAAAAAGATGCCGTGCTCAAAATGGAGAACGAAAGAGACCATAATTTCGACACTGAAAGTGGAGATATTATAGTTAAAACATCTTAATTTAATCTTTTCTAAGTATCAAAAAGGGGGCGAGGTATATCTCGGTCGCAAAATCAAGTATCTCGCCTTCCTCCTCTAAAAAAAGAAAGGAAAATTATGAAATTGTCAAAAAAAGAAAAATCATCAGCAGAAAAATTATTTAGTTTTTTAGTTGGTTTTTTTATGAAAACTGGTATAGCAGTTAAGATAAAATATTTAGAAAACTATACATCGTTTGTTATTACTTTTGAAAATATTGAGCACAGAAAAAAGGGAGAAAAACATTCTAAGCTTAATTTTTTCAAAAAATTTCTTGACAAAGGCTAGTATACTAGTTAAGCTAGTTAGCTAGCCTCTAGCATATAAAAAACAAAATAACTAACTTAACTCTTGACTTGATTGTATATATCTAGCTAAATTCTAACACTTATCATTCTCGATAAGTTCCTTTCGTGGTGTTGGGATAGAGAGGTGAGATTTTTCTTGCCTCTCTTTTTTTTTATAATTATATTCTAGCATGTCAGCCGTAGGTTTTATATGTCCAGACGAAGAAATAATTAAATTTGAAGACTGTTTTAAAAAGTGTCGCATGTCAGAACGATGCATGTCTATTGCCACTCTTAAAGTTATGTCTGAAAAAAGACCAGAAGAAAGACCTCCTAGCACTACAGAGTTACTAGCTGGAACATGTGAAAGCTATCTTAAAAGAACAGAAAAATTTTATATAAACCCACAGGACAGAGCCTTTGCTCTAATGGGAACCATTCATCACTTACAGCTTGAGAATGTAGAGCTGGAAGAAGAAAAATTTTTAAAAGAAGAAAAACTGGAAGGTTTTAATATAACTGGAATTTTAGATTTCTATGATGTAGATGCTCAAACTCTCATCGATTATAAAAATACAGGAAGTTTTAAAGCTTCTAAAGTTTTAGGTCTTACACATAAAATGGTTCCAGACCCTCTTGGGACAAAATACAAAAGGTCTGGAAGATGGGGAAAAGCTGGAACAATAAAAAAAGTGAAAGAATTTTATCAAGACGAAAATCTAAAAGATTATGGAGACTGGTTATTCCAGGTAAACATGTATCGATATTTATTGGAAGCAAAAGGACATAAAGTAAAGGCTATGAAATTACAAATGAATGTAAGAGATGCTGGAACATATACAGCAAAAGATAGAGGGATTTATAAAAATATTTATTATGTTGATATACCTTTTGTTGACAATGATATTTTAATTCCGTATTTTATAGACAAGAGGGACAGATTATTAGAACATTTATCTAGTAAAACTATTCCTCAAAAGTGTTCTGAGACTGAGACTTGGGACGGCATTAAGTGTAGAAATTATTGTGAAGTAAGACATTTATGCCCCCATATTAATAATTAAAAAAAAGGAGAAATCAATGCCAGCACAAAAGAAGAATAAAAGTGTCTTTGATAACTTGTTCAGCATCAATGCTAACGAGTATAAAGAACAGAAAGGAAAATTTGACTATTTATCATGGAGTGATGCATTATCACTTGTTCTTAAAGAATACCCAGAAACTACATGGGAAGTTCATGAGTTTGATTTTCCAATGCTTAGAAGCGATAACGCTTTTGAAGGAGTATCAACAAGGCAACCATATATGAAAACAGAAGCTGGATGCTTTGTAAAAGTAAGTGTAACTATTGACGGAATTACTAGAACAGAAATTTTGGCAGTAATGAACAACTACAATAAAACCATAGAAAACCCTACAGCAACAGACATTAATAATTCAATAAAGAGATGCCTTGTTAAATGTTTTGCATTATTTGGTCTTGCTTTATATATCTATCAAGGAGAAGATTTGCCAGAAGAGGACAAACCTAAACCTATAACAGATGCTCAATATAAAGAGATAATGAACCTCATTGAAAATAAAGATGCAAAATATAAACAGCAAGTTGCTCAAGGAATAAAGCAAATGAAACTAAATTCAAGTAACTTTGATGAATATTTAAAAATGTTTAAAAAAGCTACAAAAGAAGAAGAGAATAGCAAGGAAAAGAATATTGAATTGCAAAACAAAGACTATAACGATAGTGTAAAGGAGAAATAATGGTGGACGAAAAAGAAAAAAATGAAATAATAGAAGACCTATTTGGAGAAGATGATAGCTGGTTTGACCCTAAAGAAGCTAAATCTTCGTCATTAGAAGAAGGGACATATAGTGCTCAAGTCACTGACTTGGTCATAAAAGAAGATAAAGAAATACAAGGGAAATTCTTAGCAGACATTTACGAACCAGTGTTTAATATCAATGGAAAATCAGTTAGACATAAAGGTTTATTTAGGTTTAAAAAACCAAACCCTTCTCTCTATCCAAACTTACAAGCAGATATGGGAAGCAATGCTGGATATTACAAATTTTGTGATACACTAGGAGTTGCCTCGGAAAAAGATGGTAAAATGTTTTTGCCTCAGCTTACATTGGAAATGTTAAAAGAATATGTTTATCAAGTGGAAGTGGTGATGGAAGAATGGACAGGCAGAGAAGGAAATACGATGAAAACAGCAAGAGTAAAATTTGTTAAGAGTGCTCAAAAACAAGGAAACCTTGAAGAAGAAGATTTGCCGTTCAATGCATAGTTCCACTTGTCGGTGATTAGTGATGAGGCAGTCGAGTTTTGAAGTTAGTTCATTGTTTACCTCTTTTTTTCCTTGGCTGCCTCCTTCCTTTAATGTGGATATGTGTATAAAAATGTGGATAACTTGGAGAATTTATGCCTACTTATGATAAAAATAGAAACCCTGTTCGTGCTAAAATAAGAATTGTTCCAGACGAAGAATGGAGAAAAGAAACAGCAGAAGAATTTAGAGAAAAATATGGAGCTTGGTGGATTTTTGTAAATGTAAGAGGTGCTAAGGAAGGTTGGATTGACCAATACAAAAAGAAAAATACAAGGAGTGGTGAAATTTAAGTTTAGGCTAGGAGACTTAATTAATAATAGGTTATTTTCCATATAAAAATAGTCCTAGCCTAAAAATAAGGAGAGAATATGCCAGCAAAAAATAAAGTTAGAGGGACATATTATGAAAGAAAATGTGTCGAGAAAGCAGAAAAACATGACTTAAAAGCAGAAAGAACCTGGGGAAGTGATGGTAGAAGTAGAGGATTACATCAAGAAGTAGACATGGTGCTCGAAGACAATATTTATATTCAGTGTAAGAAAAGAAAAAAAATAGCAGACCACTTAAAACCTATTGAAGAAATTCATGTTCAATTTGTAGGAGAGGACAGGGGGAAAGATTTAGCAATTATGACACAAGATTATTTTTTTACTTTAATATCTATAATAAAGGAGTTCACAGAAAATGGCAAAAACAAAAACGAAGAATAAATTACAAAAGAAATTAACAATATGGGAAAGAGCAGGAAGAGGTTTAACACGATTTCTAGAAAGCCCATTTAATAAGAAAAAAGGAAAATAGTAGTATGGATTTAAAAAAATATGGTGAAGAACAGCTTAAAACCTATCAAGAAGAGCTAGAAACAATACAGAAGCAAATCAATGCTCATATGATAGAGCTTGACAATCTTAAAAGAGCAGAACAAAGATTGCTTGGTGCTATTGCATCTACTCAAGACATCATTACCAAAGAAGATAGAGAAAAAGAAGAAAAAAAAGCGAAAGCTTAACAATTTGATTTCCCTCTTCTGGTAAATAATATTGTTTAAAAGGAGCAATGTAGGTGAAAATCCTATTTACCTCTTTAATTAAACAATACGGTTTACATTAACCAGGTTGGCTACTTAAATTAATGACGAAGAGGGAAGTCATAATACACAAAAGGAGAAATCATGGTTCAAAATGATATGATACTAGTTGCATTAAAAAATGGAGAGAAAATAACTCCAATATCAGCACTCGAAAAATTTGGATGTTTAAGATTAAGTGCTCGTATATGGGATTTACGAAACGATGGACATCCAATAGTGACTGAGCACATTACCACTCCACAAGGAAAAGTTGTTGCTCAATATCACATGGAGAATAACAATGGATAAAGAAACATTCGTTATAACAAAACAAGACGGAAGCTGTTTAAGTGCTGTTGAAGTAGAGGAAGTATATGATTACCTAGCAGTGTTCTTAATGAAAAAAGGCTATGTTATAAGAGGGGGAGATGTCGGTAGGCTAAATGAAGAGAGAATACGGAGAAATGGAATATCACTTTGTAATGATTGTGAAGATTAAAAAAATATATAATTATTTAACCAATGTTTGGCTTTACCTAAGAGAAAGCAATTACTCTAAAGAGACATTAAAAAATTACTTTGATGATGAATGGTTTGATGATGATTATATAGAAAGTGAAAAGAGAAAAAAAAATGAAGTTGCATACAGCAACAAATCAAAATTTCAACCCTATCGATGCCCTTTATGTAAAAAATCTTGGAGGTATTATACAATGCCTAAAGGAAAAGTTCCATTAAGAGAGTTTATAGGAAAAAGATTACCAATGGAGAAGAAAAAATGTCCGAAAGAATTGAATTGCTCAAAAAGCTAGAATGTTTTAATTGTAGAAAAGAAATTAATTTCATTAATGATTTACAAATTTTTTACAGAAAAAAAGATAAAAAAGATTTTTGTCTAAAATGTGCTTTAATTCATCACGAAAACATTTGCAGAATGTATGTGAATTAAATGAGATGTCCTTCCTGTGGTTGGTCAAACACATTAAAAAATTACCCACGAAAAATCAAAATTCTTGAAAAGCAAATAAACCCAGAAATTCTTATACATCTTAAAGATTTATTTTTAAATAAATTAGACCCAATAAATTCTTATACATTGCTTCATTCTTGTAAAGATTTAGAAGATAACATGCTAATTTATTGTATAAATTTATGGAAGAATAAAGGCTTAGAAGAAAAAGGTTTTGATGTATATTATTTTATCGGTATATTAAGAAACGAAAGTAAGAGCTTTGAAGAAAAGATAAAGCTTGAAAAAGAAAATTTAGAGGAGTTACCACCCAACCTTGAATGAAAAAAATCTAGAAGTATCTAAAATGTTTAGTGGAATGTCTGAGAGAGAGGTTCTCGGTTCTATTCTAATCAAACCAGAACTCTTACACAAAGTAAGCAAGCTTCTAGTAAACAAAAATATTTTTTATCATCAAGACCATCAGAATATTTGGTCTGCAATATATGCACTATCTAAAAAGAATAAAAAAATAGATGTTAGCACTATTGCAAATTATCTTGGAGAAAAAGGATTTAAAATTACCTATTATTTAACTGGAATTGTTGACAACATAGTTACCACAGCAAATATTGAGCACCATGCTAAAATAATTTATAATCTATATGTCAGAAGAGAGCTTTATGCGAAATGTCATAAATTTATGACTAGACTAAAAAACGAGAGCTCATATAAACATATTTCTTCTGATATAGGCTTATTACAAAAACTAGCTGAAAATTTTACTCAGATGGCAAAAATAAGTAGCGAAGATGTATCTAATATAACTGATGAAATGGTAGCATCCATTTTTGAGAAAAAGAATTTAGTGCAGACAGGTATTTTGAAAATTGATAAAGCAATAGTTGGTTTGACTAAAGGGGAAATCTCTATTGTTGCTGGTAGACCAGGGAACGGAAAGAGCACTCTAGCTTTAAATATGGCGAAGAATATGGTCCTTGATGGAAAGAGAGTAATGTTTGTTTCGAGAGAAATGCCTAAAGTAGAGATTATTAAAAAACTTTTAGCTATGCATACGAAAGTAAAAAATAAAGACATGAGAGGGAATGCAGAAGACTATAGAAAAGAAATAGAAAAAGGAATAGATTTTATAAAAAAATATTACAAATCGCTTCATTTATTTGATAACTTAAGAAGTTTAGATGAAGCATTAAACGAAGCAAAGAAAATAAGACCAGATGTTATCATAGACGACCATATAGGTTTTATTGACTTTCCATATTATGATAAAAAAGATACGAGGCATCGTATCGCTGAAATCACAAGAAGATATAAATGGCTCGCAAAAGAAATTGGTTCTGCAGTCATTTTAGTTTCACAACTTAATCGTAACATCGAGCATAGAGTAGACAAGATACCACGGCTCAGCGACCTCGCTGAGAGTGGTAATCTTGAACAAGATGCAGAAATAGTAATCTTTAATTATTATCCCTATGTATATGAATACGATAATTCTGAGCACGGAGAATATGGTCAACAGGTTATTGTTGCAAAAAACAGATATGGAACTACTTGTAAGTTTGATTTAGGTTACGATGGAGATAGTGCTTTAATATTTGATACACCCCAAGAAGCTGAAGCACACTCAAAAGGAAGAGAACTTACAAATAAAGAGCTAGCTGAAACATTATTTTAATAATTATGTCTTTTTTTAAAAAATATCTTCTTAAAATAGCTCTATATCGAACTTTAATTGATTTTTAGATATAATGTTTGCAAAATATTATTTGCTTCGATTAAAGGCTATTTTAAGAAGCTAGACTGAATACCTTTCTGTTCTTCTAGTGTTCTTAGCCAATTATACCTAAATCTATTCCTCTTATCAAGAAAATCTGAAGATTGTGTAACTTCTTTTAATCTTTTTTTATAAAAAACTATTAGTTGTTCTAATTCTTGGTTTTCATCTGAAGAAAGTCTTGCTCTAAAATCAATCCAATCTGAATGCTTTTCATCTTTTGATTTTTGATTAGATAAAGTGTAAGGTCTTAAACCTGATGCTCCTTTTACATTATATTGCATAACTTTGTTAAAGGCTTCATCCCAGACAATCTTAGGGTCTGTGGCTCTATCTTGTTTTTCTTGTAGCATTTGGTCTGCTTCTATATTAACAGCAGCTAAAATACTTGTTCCAACTTTAGATGCATCAACATCAGAATAAAATTCATATTCTATAGTATCGTATATATATCTTGACTTATCATTTGTAAATAGAGCACTTTGAGCATCATATCTTTGTTTTTTTGGTTCTGCTAAAACATTATTTCTGTAATCATTTTGCCATTTTAGGTATTTTAGATACTTTTTGTGCTCAGGAAAACGATTATTCTTATTTATCTTCATCGCTTGACTGCTTAATGCTGTAAGTTTTAACATGCTCTCTACCCAAGCTCTCATTCTTTCATCAACTTCAAATTGTAAATTCAATCCCCTTTCTGGTCTATCTGTCTCATTTTTATAGAAATTCTTATACATAATATTTCTACTTGAAGCACCTCCTAGCTCAAGTGATTTATCAAAAAAATCCATTACATTCTCTGCTTGGCTTAGATTTGCTAAGCCACTTATTGAACCAGAATTAAATGTCTCACCTGCTATCTGGAGAACACCTCCAACTTCACCAGTCAAAAGGTCGTCCATAATTTCTTGCATTGGAGTTAGAAATTTTTCTTTGGGAGTATCCAGACCTTTATGATACATATATTCTATAGCTTGTCCATTATAGTATGTTCCAGCTAAATATCGCAATAAGCCAGTTATGTTTCCATCTTCAGTAACTGGTTTAAATACATTATAATATACATTATCCGTAACACTAGTTGCAATTCTAGTAAAAAGTGTTAAAGGTTTTAAAAACTTATTATTAAATATTTTAGGAAGATATACCTGGTCTGTAAGACCTTGTGTAATTGCATGAGCACGAGCCATTATCATTATTCTTTGAGTATCTGTAAATTCTCTTGGGCTATCTGTAACCTTAGCAACAGTCTTTCCGTCTACTTTATCTCCTACTTTAAATTCTTTTAATTGATATGTTTTATCATCAAAGTGTTTTGATGTTAAATATATTTCATTTCCAGTATCGTCAAAATATCTTTTTCTACTTAATAATTGATAATATGACTCGTCAGACATTTTTAATGTTTCTCTAAGCATTCTTTCAGCCATAACTCTTTGTTGAGGAATGCCAGTAGCATTAAATCCAAGTATAGCTCTTGGGTTTCCTTTTAAAATATTTAAAGACATATGAGCAGCAGACATTCCAGTGTATGAAGCAATATTTCTATTAGCAATTTCTGCTGTGCTCATACCAAACATTAATCCCCTTTGACCGAACTTATACCATTTACTTTGTTCGACTAAAAAGTTTGCTGTTGCAGTATCTACTATTTTCTGTCCAGATAGTTTAGCTCCAGATTGTTCTAGAGCAGATAAATCTCTACTCAAAATATTTTTAGATAAATAAAGAGCATAGTCATCCATCAAATTATAAGTTCCTGTCATCACTGCCATTTCTCCAAAGGTAGCATAAGACTGAACACTTCCAAGTCCCAAATTTTTCCATGGAGAAAACATACCAGATAGCATAGCAGTTGCAGTAAGTCCTGTAAAACTATTAGAAATATTAGCCCAGGTTTGCATCATAGGAGATGTATATTTCAATCCCATAATTTCTTCTAAATCAGATTCTAAATAATTTTTATATCTAGGATAAACATTTTCTGGTAAATCTAGTTTCATTCTAAGCATTAATTTTGAAACCTCGCTACCATATGTTCCACTAACCCCTCCATATAAACCTTGATGACCAAAAAACTTGGTGCTTGGTGCAATGTTTGAAATTCTAGAAATATATCTATCCATAGAGTCTGAATAATTATAATTATATGGTTCTATTCTTTTATCTACAACTTCACCGTCAATTTTATCTCCTTTTTTTGCTTTATAATGTTTAGGTTTTGTAGGGTTAATAATATTCCCTTTATTATCTAAAAAATACACTGGCTCTAAATCAAATGTTCTTGAAAATTGAGTTCCATATATTCCATGTTTTTCTGACCTAGAAGATAATTGTGCAAACTTTTCTTCTATTTCTTTTATACTTAACTTTTTACCCTTTTTTAAAGCTTGAATTTGTAAATCTTTCATTACCTTTGCTTTTAAAGGTCCTCCTGAATTTATGAGTTTAGCAAAATCATCTGTAATAGTAAGAGGAATAAAATTTTCTACTTCTTGTATCTTTCTCCATTTAAAAGTTCTTGTTTTTGGGTCTAAATATTTTTCCATAACTCCATATGATTTTAATATATTATACTGTTCTTTAACATATTTAAGATGGTTATCAACAAGAGGTTGTAATGCTTTTATTTCTTTCTTAGTTAATGTGCTCAACGGTCCAAAACGTTCTGGGTCAATCAATGCAAACATATTATACATATCTAACTTTTCTGATGAAATTTTTAATTTATTAGTTTTAGCTATCTCTTCAAAAGCTTCATGATAAAGATATTTCATATGAGCAGTACCTATGCTTTTAAACATCATTGTTTCATGAGTTTTATCTAATAAATTTTGACTAAAATTCTTTAAAGTTTTAGAACCATATTTTCTTCCTGAATATTCCCAAAATCTATAGTTTGGCATAAGCCAGTTACCTATACCTTCTTTTACTGGCTCTATTTTTTTAAAGGCATCTCCAACAGCTCCCCAAGTTCTATCTTCATCGGTATTTAATTTTAATTGATAAATTCTATTATTGTATCTTGCAGAAGAGTTCTTATATGAATCAACCCCATATAATAAATTTTGATATACTTTATGCTCATCTTCAGTAAGTTGAGACAATTTTGGTTTACCAAATAATATTTTTCTTAAAGTTGAGCCTCCACCTTTTAACTCTCCAACACCATATTTATCTAAGTTAAAATATTCATCTGCTTGTCTTGATAATAACTGCAATCCTAACACATCTTTATTTTCTTTTGATAAATTAGGAAGATGATATCCTCCTTGGTGAGTATAAAAATCTTTTCCTAAAACATTCATTAAAGCTTTTGGAATATTGCTAGTAGATGCATTTTTAAGGTCAAAATTATTAGTAATTGCAACATAATTTCCATTATTAAGTCTTATCAAAGTATGGTCTCCTATACCTCCTTCAGGTAAATAAAATTCAGATGCCATTGGTCTAGGTGTTGTATCTAGCTCTGGGTCAAATTTTGTTTTTTCAATTTTCCATCCACCATTTCCATCAGGAACTGCTTTTATAGTATGAAGTGGAGGCTTAGGCATATCTGCTGGTATAAATGTTTCTCCTACAAAGCTTTCACCAGGTTTTCTAGGATATACTTCTACTCCCTTTATTACTCCCTCATTGCTATGATTTATAGAGTTTTGATATTTTAATTTATGATAACCTTTTTGATTTTCAAATCCTTCTTGTCCAAAAAGCCTGGTAAGTTCAAATGCATCATTTTGTTTTAAATTTTTAACAATCACTCTTGGTTGATGCACTCCCCCAACAACCCCTTCAGTTACTATAATATCTTTAAGCTTATATCCTCTATCAATAAGCTCATCTATAAGTAATTGAGTATATGTAAAACCTGGTTTTGGTTGTGCTAATATTCTATTAGGTCCATTTACAGCTGATAAAATTCCCCATTTGCCATTCTCTATAAAAGTTTTAACATCCTTATTATTATTAAATGTTGCTATAGGGACATCTTTAATTGTTTCTACTTCCTCCCCATCTATCATATCTTTTACTGTTGTTCTAATTTGACCACGTTCTAAAGGTTCTATTTCATTTAAAAGCCTAGGAGTTTTATATTGCTCAAAAAACTCATATAAATTTTTTGATACTACATCTTTTGCTTTTATAGTTCCATTTGGATGATATAAATCATATACTACTCCAGTCTTTGCAAGACCCTCTTCACTTGGATTTATCGTTTTAAGTTTTGCAGTAAACCCTTGAGCATTTTTATATTCAAATCCAGCATAATAATCTATAAGCTTTGGCAATTCTTTTTTTACTTTTGCCATTACTGTGTCTGTAAGTAAGCTTCTAGCAAGAGGGTCGTCTACTCCAGCTACACTAAAAGCTTTATTAACATCTCTAGATGTTGTTTTAAATGGAAATCCTCCTGCAAGACGACCAGCTGCCACTGTAATTCCCATAGCAGCAAATCTATCTCCAATAGTAGCTCCTTCTTGAGTCATCATAGGTGCCATAAATCCAGCTGCTGCAGATGTTAAAATAGGTTCTGCAAGTTGCGAAGGTTTATATCCGAGCACTTCTTTACCAGCTTTATTTACAAAAGTGTGACCAGGTGATAAAATTTGAGCATATTTATACTGTCCTCTTGCAAATATTCCTCCAGCAATAAAATCAAAAGGAGCTCTCATAACTCTTTGTTGAATAGAAACAGTCTTATCTGCACTTAATTGTCCTAAGCCAGTCCAAACCAGTCCTTCTTTTCCTCCCATTCTTAAAAATTCAATAGTTCGTGCTGTATCAGGACCAAATTTCTTTGCATTTGAAAAAAATCTATGAAGAGTTTTCTCTGGAGTCCCAGCTAATCTTAAAGAAGCCATAAATCCACCAGGCTTCACTCCAATTCCAGTATATTTTATAGCTGCAGCTTTTCTACCAGACATCCATAAATCAGCAGCTCTTTTAATTCTTGTTGAGTTTAGAGCTGCTGCTGGAACAGTTACAGCTGCTGAAGCTGTTGCAGCAGTAATTCCAAATCCCAATGTAAGCATTCCCCCACCATAGCCTACAACTCTAAGACCTCTATAAGGAAAGCTTAATTCACCAATAGGAGTTTCTGGTTCGATAAATCCTACAGAAATACCTGCTCCATAACCCTCTCCTATAACAGTCATATATTTTGGATTTTTTCGTTGTGGTTTTACATATTTATAATCTCTATTAAGTATACTGCCAGAATACATATCATTAATTTCATTTTGGCTCATAGCTTTAAACATAGAAGACCCATCAGCATTCTTTTTAAGAGTATCTTCTTTTGTTGATTTGTATATATTGCTAAGATGTTGCTGTCTCATGTTATAAACCCAAGCTGGAGTAAAAGAATTTTCTGGGTCCCATGCAACATTCCTATTAGGGTCTTTTGTATCCCAAGCTCTTCCTTCTCTTATAGCAACAGACTGTTCGTATTTTCGCTTAAGTTTTCTTTGACGGTCGGCTTCCATGTTTGCACTAGTCCATTCCTTGAAACCAGTTATAAATCTTGAAAAAAACCCTTTTTTCTTTCCATCTTCATCGGATTTTTTTTCTTGAAGAGGAATAAATTTGAAAGCCATGTTATTTTTGACTTAGTGATTGCGTAGGGTCTTTAGGTCCTTTTATCCCATATTGAGTTTCTAATGTATTTAAAAACTCTTGGTAAGCTTTTGGATTACTTTTAAACCACTGTCTAATCATCTTTGCCTGATTTGAAGAAATAGCGAAAGTTGGGTCTCCTATTATATATCCATATTGATTAATAGGAATATTATCTGCATACAGAGCCTGTCCTTGCATATTTCCAATTTGAATCTTAGTAGTTAATTCACCAGTTGAATCTTTTTGAATTTGAACTGCTCCTGTAACTATATTATGTCTCATTCCTGATGAAAATTCGTTATCCATGCTTTGAATTATGTTTGTTAATGTTTTTATAGCACCAGTTGTAAATCTTTGAACCTCTGGGTCTGAAGAATTATCACCTATATCTTGAAGTTTTTTAATTTGTCCTAACATATCTCCACTCATAAAAGAAGAATAAAATGCTTCTTTTGCATCTACATCATCGCTATACATTGAATTAAATACTGTCCAAGCTTTATTCATTACAGCATTCATTTCTGTGTAGTCGGTTGCAGCATCTAATTGTAGTCCAAAAGAATTTTTTACAGCTCTTTCTAAAGGCATAGACTGAAGAGCTAGACTCAATGTTTTTTTAGCTTCACTAGCAGAAATCTTCTTTGTTTTATTATCAAGTATAGGTTTCATATTATTTTTATACCAAGTGCTTCCCTTATCAATATTAGGGTTATTATTAATAGCCTGTATATTATCAAGCACCTCATCATCGCTTAGTGAAACTCTTTGTCCATCAGCACCCATTACCTCTCCAAGAACCAAGTCGTTAATTTCTCTAGCTAAAGCATTTTGATTTGTGTCAACATCCATAAATATCTTACTAATATGATTTCCATAATCTGCTCCACCTGGAGTTTTAAAATCTTTAGACATATCATATATAGCTTTAGACTTCTGAGCTGATGATAAACCTAAACCATCTATCATATTTACGGTGCTTGTAACTAAATCTCTTTCGTTCTCAGTATCTGTGCTGAGTTGCTTAATATTGTCATTATGATTTTTGTTTGACAATTTTTTTAAGTCTTGATTACTTTTTATATTAAGCTTCTGTATAGCCAAGTCTCTTTCATTAAACTTTTCTATAAGAGAAATTGCTTCTACATAACTTTTGCTATCTGCCATAATATCTCCTTATCCTGGATAACCTTCTTGATTTTGATAATATTCATTAATTTGGTCTTGTAAATTTTGAGGAAGACCTGAATAATAAGTTTTTTCTCTATTAGGGTCTTCAACTAAAAACTCTCCTAATCTAGCTAAGTCCATATAGCTTCTTCTTCTTTCTGCTTCTGCTTGAGCTAATAACAACTTATTTCTACTAATTTCATCTACTATTCCTGTTTTAATATCATATAAACTTTTTCCATACCCTTGTGCTAACTCTTGAGAATATCTTCCACCTTCTTCACTAATATTTTTGAAAAAATCCCTACCTAAACCTATCCCTGCTCTTTTTCCTGCTGAACCTCTAAATTCTTCTTTTGCTCCAAACAAAGAAGTTTGTCCTTTTCTTCTATCTGCTGAATATCTCTCTGATACGAAACCAGCTTCTTCTTCAAACATTTGAGTATATCTAGGGTCATCTTCATCTGCAGCAGCATATAAATCTTCTGAAATAGGAGATACAAAAGAAGTATAATTAGAAAGCTCTCCTAAAGAAGCTTCTGGAAAAAAGGAATGTAAAATAGCTAATGGGTCACCAGTAAATTGAGGACTTCTTCCAAGTAACGAACTGTTAGCATATTGTTGATTTTGTTGAGCATCTTGAGCACTTTGAACCCCAGAACCAGAACCAGGTCCTTGTCCAGGAGTATTAGATATTTGATTTGGGTTAAATGTGCTTGGTAGTTCAAATCCTTTTGAAAAGTCTAATGGCATTATTCGGAGTCTCCCTGGTTAGAATTAGATGCTTGTGGCAAATAGCCTGCATCTGTTAAAGGATTATACCCTTTTGACATAGCAAGTTCTGGATATAGATTATACAAAACTCTTAAAAAAGGAGTATCATCTTCTTTTGGGTTCTTTGTTTTCCAATAATCAAGAGACTTTTCATAAAATGATTCAGATGGTAAACCTCCTATATATTGACTTTTTAAAAAATCTTTAAAACTTAATTGCTTTTCATCCACTAATTCCTCGTAACTATAAGGCTGTCCTTCTGGTATTGTATCTGCCCACACACTTTGTGAAATGACATCGCCTACAAAATCTGTAACACCTGCTATAACATTTGTTACTTTTCTCTCATCTGATAAATCTCCATATAAATCTATTACATCTTCCTGTTTATCTAACAAAGGGTTCCTTACTGTTTTTCTTTTAAACAATGTATCTGGCATTCCTAATTGTGATATTAAAGATGTATCTATGTCGTCATATCCACCCATTAAATATCTTCCACCTTCTTCTATCCCTGTGCCTATTAGTTCGGCAGAAACAGTGCCAAGTCCAGGTATCAAGTGAAGACCTTTGGTTAATGTATCTAAAAGTGCTCCACCTAAATCAGCTTCACCCCATGTTTTTTGAGCATCTTGGAGTGCTTGTTTGCTAAATCTATCTAAATTTTCAGCAAATATTTTATATATAGCATCATCTTTTGCTTCTTGTATCCCAACATTAAATAAAGCAGTAGAAGAAGAAGCTAAATCTTGGCTTCTTGCTTCTGCTAAATCTAGTTTTGACTGTTGTGCTCTTGATAAACCTAATGACATAATTTTATTTCCCTACTTAATTTATTAAATGTTCTCTAATCATTTCCACTAATTTATTGCTACAAATCATTATTATCCACTATTAATTTTGGAGCATAATATACATCACCATCTCCTTTTAAATACCAATCTATTCTCGCTTTATCTGGTATTGTTAAATCTACTGTTTCATAAGAAATTCTATTTTTTCTAGTAAACTGCTCTATTCCATGTCCTTTATGTGCTTTAGGAGTTCCGTCATATTGGCTTTCCTCTTCTAAAAAATTATTATACCAGGTTAAAATAGTTCCTTCTTTGCAATGTTGCATAATACGACTAGGAAATATTCTCTTATTAATCATATCTCCAAAACCGTCATAAAATACACCATCATATTTTTTATCTGTAGGAATACTGTCATACCAATCTCCATTAACTGGTATAACATTAGGCTTATCTTTAGC
>TARA_R100001594_G_scaffold31466_1_pt1 | contig 23412 bp, 28 predicted proteins | sample TARA_R100001594 | Tara Oceans TARA_R100001594 (sample SAMEA2622752) | marine metagenome | biome: marine biome (ENVO:00000447); feature: marine epipelagic mixed layer (ENVO:xxxxxxxxx); material: "saline water (ENVO:00002010), including plankton (ENVO:xxxxxxxx)" | depth 150 m | reverse complement strand
CAAAACGTATCGACCGTTCGGGGATTCTCCCCCGCTTGCCGCATCTCATCATCGTAGTGCTCGAAGTCCTCATCCGCCCCCTGCTTGTCACCCAGCCAGGACTTTATGGCACCCATGCCGCCATAATACGTGGCCTGAGTGGTGTCGATACCGCTCAGTAAGGTGCGCATGAACTCGGAACGGTTTTCAAGGTTCTCCTTGGCCCGTTCCGCCGACCGTTCATACGCGGCACGCTTTTCCACCTGGCGTACGGCATCATCACCGGCACGCAGAAACAGCGTCAGGTCCGACTCCTTGCCTGTTGTTTTGTGTCGGCGTTTCAGCCTCGCCCGTCTCTGCTGTTCTGCTGCTTCCTGTCTCTGGGCCGGCGTTTTGTAACCGGTTCGGCGTAGTAGTTCGGTCAGTTCACCCATCGCTTCGTCCTTGTTCTTTCACCAGTGTCTCACAATCTTCACCAACCCCGGACGAGCCGAGCGCGCGGTAGACGTGGCTCGGCTTCGGCATCACAGCCCCTCCGGTCAGTCCGTGAGGCCGAATGGCATCTCCGCCAGATCTTCGCCAACCTTCTGCCACAACGTTGATGTTTCCGATCGCACCGAGAGTCGACAGCGAGCCGCGACCAAGGTCGCCCAAGAGACTGGACTCTTCCTGCTGTGCCGCGCGAGCACCTAGCAGTCCCGCGTTGCCCATCAAGCCAACCATGACAGCCCCTCGTCTCGGTCAAGGCAATCCATGCTCGACGCCAAATCTTTCTTCAATACCAATGCCCCCATCCAGATGGAATAACCCGATCTTCGCCAACCTTCTGCGACGACGTTTTTTTGTTGTTCGGCTCCGGCTCCGGATCGAGGTTGAATCCTGCCTTCTGCAACACGCCCACCGCCTTTCCAAACGCGTCTTCCGCGACCGATCCAGCGGGCGGGCCGGGAAGCCTCCCTTCTTCCTCATTTTTTGCTCCATACTTTGCGAAAATCCTTTTCCATGTCGCCCACGCTGCTTGCACGTTGGTATCAGACATCTCAGCCAGGGCGTCTCGTTCGGCGCGCCACGCCTTTTCTTCTTTTGATCCCGACCGCTTATCCAGCACCTTCTGCACCAGCTCCGGGGTAAATTTTTCTAAGTCCAGATCTAACTGACCTGTGCTGATTTGGTGCACGGCGCGCTCCATTTGCGCCTCGCGATGAACGTCGTCTGCCATCAGATTCAAATACCCCTCGGCTTGTTTGGTCGTGATATCGCCGGCGTCCAGGTCCGCGAGCACCTGCTGAAACCACTGTTTGCGTTGACTCTTCAGCATATTGTCACGCCGCTGGACGTCGGCTCCTGCTGACTTCCAAATGTGGGATATACTTTCGGGGTCAAGTCCGATGGGCGGCGTCCGATGGGCCTCGGATATGTCCTCGGCAGGTCCAATTCCCTCGCTCCCCGCTGATGCTTCCTCGGTCCCTGGCACGGGCTGCTGTTTTTTATACAAGGTACTGCGTCCCCCGATACTCGCAGACGATAAACCGTATCGCTTCAGCCTCTCTTCTTCGTCTTTCGCTTGTCTCACCGTGTTCTTCAATCCTGGTGTCAGGTCCAGATCGATGATCTTATTCTTGTCAAGCCGCCACAGTCGGCCCGGCGTCATGTCGTCGCCAATCTCTGGTTCGTGGCCATCCTGGACCGCCTGCCACCATCTCGTCGCAGTGCCTTCTGCCCGGTCGCCTTTAATACGTTCCAGCATCGCTTCGATTTCGTCCAACGGCGGCAGCCCCAGTGCTTCCGCATTTGCTGTGCGATCCGCCTCGTTCAATAACTTCCTCAACTTGGCTAGCCCTTTGGTTATCGCGTCTATCGGCTCACCTTCGCTGACTTGTTGCATAATCCAGTCGCGCGCCACGTTCCCTTTTCCGCCTGACCTCGTACCCTGGCCGTCACTGTCTTCGAATGGCAGCAACTCCCCTTCGTCATTCGTTCGCCTGACAGCATACCCTCGCGGCGGGCTACCATCCGTTGGGGACATTGCATGGCCCGTCTTTGCGTTATACCAAATGGTGCGCGCATTAAACGCTTCTACCTGCGTCGGCGTGTTCGTCGGTCGTGCCGTTCTCCACAATTCACGCTCCTGGGCATCTAACAGCTCCCCTTGCTCCGCCTTCTTTTTCGCAGACTCATTGCTGCCAGCGAGTTTCGCTCTAGCATCGGCCACCTTCTGCAATCCTATAGTCGCGGCCTGTGGCAATGCCCATTCGCCCGAGGCCACTTTATCCCGCACCTCCTTGTCCCAAGCGGCCTGGGATTTCTGCCTCTGCTGTTGCTCCAGAAACGCCTGTTGGTCTTCCTGGCGTTCCGCATACCCTTTTTGCGTGAGGCGTGCCCGCTCATCAGCCTGATTGGCCAGCATAAACCGGGTCGTGGCGTCGCCCACTGCCAACTCTCGCCGCAGGTTGTTGGCTGACTGCTGACGGGCGTCTGCTGCCGCCTGACCCATCAGGGACAACTGAATGCGATCCTGCCTGTCGGCCAGACGGTCGCGGCGATCGATAGCGTATTTCAGCCTCTGGTCCCGACGCTGTATGGCCCGGTCCGCAAATTGCGCCGCCTGCAAACCGTATTTGCGGCGGTTTCGCATTAACGACCCGCCAAACGCCGCTCCACCGACCAGCCCCGGACTTCCTGCGTGTGCCATCGTAATCGGCATAACTCAATCCTCTTCTTTGGCCCAGGCTCGGCCACTGTTATTCATGTCAACCCACAGAATCCGCTTACCGTCTTCATCTGTAATGCCGGTGTTGTCCAAATCCTTCAGTCGGGTTCTCGCTGCCACGATTATGTCGCCCGCGAAGTAATCCGGCGTAATCCGCTGAGTTTCGGTCACTTCTCCGCCAGTTGCCACCCGAAGACCGGGAATCGTATCGTACACATAACTGACGCCGAGGTCGCGAAAGAAGATCGTCTGCCCGTCAAACGCCGTCCGCTGAAGCAAATACGGCTTCGCCACCGCCACGGGATTTTGCTCGGTGTAATCAATCTTGTCGTACGGGTCATAGCCCGTGCAGGTGATGTAATCATGTGATTCCTCGATCACCGTAAACAATGGCAACCGTGTAATGATTTCGTCGGGCACCAGTGGGACATTGCGGCCCGTTCGCGGATCGAACGGGGGCGGACGCCGAAATCCCCTGTAAGGAGAGAATCGGACCTCTCTCTTTTTGAACCCAGGACTTCCATCCCCTTCCGTTCCACCTATCTCGATTGCCATGTGGCGGCCCCCGATTCAGCCAGAGACGACGTCAATTGTGCCAGAGAGTGCATATCCGGGTAGGCGTCCGTTCGACGCTCCACGAAACCGAACAGCCCCGTCAGAATGCGATTTCTCTCATCCAGTTGATAAGCCAGGAACTCCTGCTCGCGATTGGTCAAGGCCATCTGAGCATCGACCAGACCGGCACGCATCCGAAGCACGTCCACGTAGACCTGATTCTTCCGAAGCGTAATGTCTGCCTTCAACCGCTGCTCCCGCTCGGTGATCTCTGTCAGAGCGAGAGCACGTCGCTCCTCGATTCCTGCATCGATGTTCGGAAGCATCGCTGACGAGTAGTACCCACGATTGAGCATATTCTGGTCACTGGCTGCCAGTTGAGCGTCAAACTGATCGTTCACGCGCGTCCGGTCGGCATCCAACGTCACTGTCAGGTCGTCCAAATCCGTTTTGACGTCCGTGAAGAATGACGCATATTCGTTTTCCAGATCGTCCAGCGTTGTCAAATGGAGATTCAGCTTCGTTGTCAGCGACGTCTTTGCCTCGTCCAGATGCGTCTGCGACTTGTCCAGCATCTCCGTCCAGAGCTTGACGACGTCCTCATACCGCTTGTCATTCGCGGTGCGGCCTTCGTTGTAAGCGTCGGTGAAATCCGTCAACAGTTCTTCCAGAACATTGAAGTTCTGAAGGTCTGTTCGACGCATCTTGTACGTCACCACCCACGGAAACACGGTGATGTCTGTCTGCGTTGAGACGACTTCCCATCCCTGAGCGAGCATCCAGGGGACGGAATCTTCTGGCACACCAGACACGGTGGACGTCAGATACCAGTCCTTCATCCTCGGGACGGACTTATTTGCAGGCGTGATATCCTGAAAGACAGGATCAATATCGGCTGTCATGACTCATTTATCCTTGTGTTAGAACCTAATCGAGCCTTTCCACATAGAACACGCCTTCCGACGACTCGTTAATGGAAATTATCTCGCTGGTTTCGCCCAAGCCCGGATACCCCTGTGTCGGTGCCACCATGCCGCCATTGCTCAGTTGCTCCACGGACCCCTCAACCACCACAACACGCACATTTCCCACTACGGTAATTGCTGTTGTGTCATGACCCACGGAACTGAACGCTTCATAGCTGTCCTCTGGCCTTGTGCCTGGATCTGGCGATCGACGCACATGGCTTGCACGGCTGCTGCTAAATCTCCTCTGTCGGATTGTCGTCATTTGACTTCTCTGCGGCACGAACCCCTTGGGGTACGAACGCACCGTAGACACTTCCCGAAATGACCCATTCTGCACACGGACGCCCGGTATGCTTGGCTCCACTGCCTCTGGGTCGTACCCGCCGATCTCCGCCGATGTTGTTGCTTCCCACGGCAAATCCTCCGGGTCGGGCCTGTCGGGATCGATAGTGTCGATCTGACGCGCGAAAGCACGGACTTGCGACTGTAGCTCTCTGACAAGTGTCACTCCTGACGCCACGCCACCACCCTCATCCTCATCGACATCGACATCTGCCGGGAACAGGTAGTCGATCGCATCTGAGAATGTCGTGGTTTGATTGTCGTTGTTCGCCTCGCATTGATAGGCCACTATGTCGAGGTTCGCTGTGACTTTTCTGGCTTCGTTGGGCACCAGCCCCGCATTCGGCAACGGTGGGACATCATACTCGGCCTCAAATGCCGCCTGCTGCTCCGTCAAATCCAGCGTTTGCTCAAGCTCCCAGTCCCACTCGCTGTCACTCGACTCGTGCGTCAATTCAGGAACCCGGAACGTGTACGTTTCCGGAGAGGACACCTCGCCATCGACCAGATTCACTGTCACTTTCAGCAGTCGATCTACCCATGTTGTGCCGCGAAATCGGAATCTCAACGTGACTTCGGAGTAGTTCTCTTTGTAATTGTGCGGAAAGATGAGGTCTTGAAATGTCGCTTGCTCCCCTCGGACATACTCGATGTTCTCGGTATTGGCACAGCGGGTGCCTCTCACGCCCAGCGTGGTTCGTATCAGCGACCCCAGTGGAGACCTGTCAGGCGTTATCAGCGGCATGAAAGACCCTCACAGAAGGACCGATATTCTTCCTTCGGCATGTGAAAACCACAACTCGCCACGATTCGCGGGACATTTCCCATCACTCTCGTCACGGAATGCTTCTGAAACGCATTGAACGTCCACGAGTCACCCTCTTCTGGTGGGTCGAACGTGATGTTATTCACCCTCAGATAGCCACCGTCAGTCGGTGCCTGAATCATTGTGTTGATCCTGGCGTCCACATGCGTCCGATAATACTCGGCATCCTGCTGGTCTGGATAGATGTGATCGTGTTCGTGGATCGATCCCCCGTCGAACGCGATGGACAGTTGCGTGTACCTCCGCCTGTCCTCATTGGCCCATTCTGCAAGCCCCAGGGCATCGATGATGCAGGACTTCAGCTCAAAGAACTCCGGAAGAGGGTCTGCCCCTTCCCACCACGGCCTGAACCATCGCGTCTTCGTGTCCGACCACTCAGGCAAGGACTCCGACCGCTCCACCATCCAGTCGCGGATCACCACTCTCACGTCTTCCGGAATCACACGACTCAGCAGAATCACTACTCAATCCTTTCTTGTGATTCCGTACTTATCGCTTTGGCCGCGTCCTGAATGAAATGCTCGAACCCCTTCCCCAGCATCTTCACCTGGTTTTCCTCGGACAGCATTGCGGGCTGCTCCAGATGCTCGATATTCAGCCAGATTCCGTGCGGAATCCCTGTCTGTGCGGCACTGTGATGTAGAACGGCCTCACGCTGAAGAAACCACTTCCAATACTCCGGCTCCTCTTTCTGGTACTGCTCGTTCTTGATGGGGCCATTGTTCTTCTCTAAAAGCTGGCACCGGATTTTCTCGCAGTTCCGGCAGATGCCCTGCTTGTTGACGATCGACAGCTCCAGCAAATCAATCGCATTCTGATTCTCAAGAATCAGCAGGTCGACATACTCGCCCTCTGTCTTTTCGCAATCTAACTTTTCCAGTTCTCCGATCCGCCGCTGATGCTTTTCCTTGTCAATCAGCATTCGTCGAAGCTCGTACAGGGCCAGTGAATACTGCCGCATCACGAAATGAAACTGGTGTGCAATAAATGGCCCTTCCTTGGCCCGTGTGAACTTGTCCGCATCGAAGTCCGACTTTAACTGGGCCATCTCCAGCATGTCATCATGGACCTCGTCAATCCACGAGGACACATTCTCAATGCTGGACAAATCAGAACTGGTATCCGAGTTCCTGCATTTCTCCGCCGAATGTGTCTTCGACGATCCGTTGGCGTTCGGCGTTGTAGTAGCTGCCCCACTCACGTTTTCCCCTTGTCTGGTTTACTCGTAACAGTTTCCTCGGCTCCAGGCCCACCCGCTCCAGCACCCAGTTCAGGTCTTCCTGCAACGACTCAAACCGCATGAAGCAGTTGCACCAGGGCAAATGGAGATCCCACAGCCGGCCCGGTGTCGGCACCAGCCAGAACCCCTCGTGCGGGAATTCTAACAGAAATCGCGTGAATTCACTCAGCGTTTCCCCATAGCCGTTACGCTGCCCGTGATGGAGCCACCAACTGACAAGTGCATCGCCATGATGGCGAATCGTCGTAACGACCAGTTCACCCTGTCGCTCGTATTCGAGATTGTACAGATATCGGTGGTGCCTTGGCTCCGTGAACGCCGAATCGATCTGGCCCAGCGTTACGGACGTAGCTTTCGACGCCGTACGCGGGTGGGCGAGATAGATCAATTTGTTCGGGATAATCACAGCCATGATCTGACAGCCATTGCAGTGCGTCCGACATCCTGTCTGCTATGTCACGCTCATCTGGTTGCTGCAACGCAATCCGAAGTACGTCTTCCGGCGTAATTACCAGTTCTCCGGAGCCGAATCCGACAAGGTGTTCGACTCCGTTGCGAATATGAGGGAAATACCCGCCTTCTTCAACATAGTCTGGTGCAGCGCGTCCCTGCTTGTACGCGATTAGTTGGCGCATGCGGGAAAGTACAAATTCGTTGATCTATCACCACGATCCAATCCGTTTCCAGACGTGGTTGTCACATCGAAATAATCAAAGTTTGAATGCCGCCCGACAATCCCATTTGTATATCCATTGCTGTCCGTGCCGTACGCACTGCCTCCCGAAAACGTTAAGTCTCCACGGTCCGTCGCGTTCCCGCTGGTCGTCGTAATATCGATGTAATCAATAATGTTTTTCGCGTCATTAGCCCACGACGTGTGTTGTCCTGCGTAGCCCCCGCACGCAAATCCGTAGCTTGCACCAGAGACACAGCCGTGACTTCGTCTGGCGACCGTTAAGTCCCCTTTGTCACTTGCGTTCCCTGTCGTTAGCGAAACGTCGATGTAATCGATGAAATTCTTGCTAACGTAGTCATCATCCTTACCGTCAGGCTGATCAATGCTGCCCCCCATTATAAATCCATAGGTGGACCCCGACACACCACCACACCCTGCTATAGCTTGCGACAAATCACCCCTGTCGGTTCCGCTCTGGCTTGTCGTAGCGAGAGTTATGTATTCGATGACATTTTTTTCACTCTTTAGGGATGATTGGGCACCACCGCATTTGTATCCGTACGTCGACCCTTGAACTCCAGCACCTGTTCCCGCTTGCTGTACGCAATCTCCAACATCCGTTGCGTTCCCGCTGGTCGTCGTAATATCGATGTAATCAATCGTCGTGGCGGTGGTCGCGTTACTGTGCGCTGCACCAAGGAAGAATCCATTTGTGCTGTCATGCACCCCGCACGCTGCCGCCCTGGCAACTGTCAGATCCCCTGAATCCGTGGCATTTCCTGTCGTCAATGTTCGATCGAAGTAATCAATGACATTGCTCGCTCCCGTAGTCGGACTGGTGCTGGACGTTCCGCCGCCGCCAAAAAACGCTTCGTCGACATTAGTACCACTTCCACCACCGCTGGCCTTTGTCCTCGCAATAACAGCCAAGTGTAAATGCATACTCATCAGGCACCTCCGTCCGTCCAGCCGTTTGTCGTCGCATGCCATCCGTCCGCTGAGTAGTAGGTAAGAACGGCTATGTCGCCCGACGTGCTTTTATTCGTGATTTTGTCACCGTCATCCAGAGCGGTTCCGTCCAGCCAGATTTTGTCGGACGCATTCGGGTCCACGCTGACTGCGATCGCCCCAATCGTGTGAATGGAAACGCTCATTCCTTCTGCGACTGCTGGAAGCGTGATCGTCGCCGCCCCAGTCACATAAATGATGCCGCCTCGGCATTGGGCATCTGTGAGCACCTGGCTGCCCGAATATGTCGCTACCTCAACCGAATTTGCATATTTCTTAACCCGCGTGACTTCGACTCGCTTCGGGTTATTCGAATCGCTGGCGTCTCCCACAATCAGACGATCCGTGGACGCGATATCCGCTCCGATATCTGATCCGGTCGTGAAGCTCACGTCCGCGATATCACCGTCCCACCCTGCCGCCGCCGCCGTCAACGACTGCCAGACCGCCGCTCCGTCCGTGTTGTCCGCACAAATAAATGCCGCGTCCGTTGCCACATTGACCCAGACCGACCCCACTGTGTAGCCGCCATCAATATCGTCTGTCACTCCTGGGTTCGACGTTGCTGCAAAATTATTCGTCGTACCACCGATTGCATCGACGTAAGCCTTCACGCTCTGCTGACTCGGAACCTTCGTCGCCGAGTTCGAGGCCATGTTGTCCTCGTCCAGCACCCACGCCGCTGTCGCCAGGCTGGACACAGCCAGCATGTCCGCTTCGTACCGATTGTCCCACAAATTGCCGACTGTCAACTCGGTGATGACATTCGAGTTCGCAGAGTCCTGCATCATCAGGATGTCAGCATCAACCGGCGTTGCCTTTGTTACCGACCCCTGAATCTTAGACACGACGTAGTCCCAGATTCGGCTGACAGCACTTTTACGATTTGTTCCGCCAGCCCCATCGTCCACCAGAATCAGGTCTGCATCTGCCAGTCCTGCCCCGATGTCCGTCGCACCATCCAGATCGAAATTACTCACCTGGTTCACGAAGGTCGTCAGATTGCTGACGGTCAGTTCCTTCAGGTTATTCGAATCCGCCGAATCCTGAATCGTGAGGATGTCACCGCCTACGGGCGTCGACTTTGCAGACAGACCCTGAATCTTGCTCGTGACATAAGTCCAGATTCGGCTGACCGCCGATTTGCGGTTCGTCCCGCCAGCACCGTCATCAACGATGATCAGATCGGCATCCGCCAGACCTGCGCCAATGTCCGTCGCGCCGTCGATATCCAGTGTCGCGATGTCTCCAATGAATTCCGCAACCGCCTGTTCCGTTGGGATCGCCGTGTCACTGGCACCGCCCGACACTGTTCTATTGGTCGTAACCAGTGTCAGACCGTCTTTTAATTTCTTGTTCGTCGAATCCCACTGAGGAATCTTATCCTCGGTCGTCGAGACCGGACTGGTGACGTCGCCATCCGTCACATTGAAATAGGTCGCGAGGGCCACGGGATCGACCCATTTCGCCGTACTGCCACCGTCCAGAATGTAAATCCGATCGTTTGCATTGACGGTCGTCTGCTCAGACAGACCCGCTACATACGTGGCAAAGTCCGTCCAGAGCTTCGTTTCAAGGTTTGACAGCGTGATCTTCTTAGGAGTTGCACCACTCCCGAACAAAAACAGGTCTGAACTGCCAGGGGTCGCTGCGGCCAGTCCCGTCAGGTCCAGGACAGCCGCATTGACGTAGGTCGCCAACACGTCGATATCGACCTTGATCTGCGTGCCCGCCCGATCAATCAGCAGATCGTCACCCACCGCTACGGGTGTCGTCTGTGCCGCTTGTGTGAATGCCCGATCGACGGCGTAATCCGACACGGCATCCAGCGTGAAGACCTTCTGCGTTCCCGATCGGTCTCCGTGCAGTTCGTCCCCAGTGGCCGGTGTTTCGACTGCCGAAGTGATGTTCTTCGTCTGAACGTACGTCACCAGCAAATCAGGGGTAATGTGTTTCGCCGTGGAACTGTCCAGAACGGGGAGCTTTTCCGCTCCGCCAATCGTGTCAACAGACAAGGCACCCACAAATGTTGTCCAGGATACTGTACCCATCTCAGGCTCCTCGCCACTTTCCAGAACTTATCGACTCTGCAAACGAACCTTCGTAGGCCCATTTCGCTGTCGATTGCAGCCACAGACAGGCCCACACTGCCCTGGTCCGTGGATAACTCATATTCGCTCGGCCTGCTGTCCATTCCCCGGACGCCTGCACATAACTCGAATAATCACCTCCCGCCTGGAAGGTTTCTATCGCCGTCTTCACGTCGTCTGACGCTGACTCTGCCGTATCTCCCGTGACAATTCGCCAGTTCACAGTTCCACTGCCTGCCGCAATCATACCATGCAGATGGGTCAGTCGACCGAACTGATTCGATGGCCCCAGGCGAACAGGCCCGATTACCACATGAGACTCGATGTTTGTGCCGTCGTCACTGTCACCGCCAAGTTTACGGATGTATCCGTCGTTGCCGGCCAGAAGCACTTCGCCATCGTGCTGACAGGCCACTAACGGCGAGTGATTATTTGGCATCCGAACTGGCCAGAACGACTCGGTCCCAAGTTCGTATGTCCAATGGGTGTCGTTTCCGCCCGCTGTTCTCAGAAAGATATGAACTGATCGTCGATCATGCTCATAGCCCATCGAGACTTTCACCGTTGAGGTGTTAATGTCCCGCAGTTCTTCCGGAATCACCGTCTCGGAAATCGGTCTTAAATTTGACCCATTCGCCTCAACCAGATACAGGCCATCTGTCCCCAGGAAGCAGATCGTATCCTCGATTTTGCACCACGCCCGGCTGCTGATGATCCCGATATTCTCAGACACTCTGCGAAGAGAGCCGTCTGCCCCCGGATCACCCGACACCACCCACAAACTCCTTTGTGATGCCGCAAGAAGATTTGTGTCTTTGTGAGGTATCAAAGCAGTCGGAGCTGCACCCACCTCATTAGAAAGAGCCAACTGAAACGCCCAGGCGCGGCTGCTGTCTTCAAACTGCTGCCCGAAGTCCCAGTTCGTGTAATCGCCGATCTTGCTCATGTAGATCGCATTGTCCTCACCAGAGAGAACCATGCGATCCCGGTAGATCGCCCCGAACGTGCAACTCGTCGGAATTGTACCCGCGCTGGCCGCGAGAGTGTCGACCTGACCTGTCTTCGGGTCCATCTTTACGATGGCTGCTGTCGTCACAGCAAAGACATGCTGCTGTCCCACGACCAGAAACCCGGACGACGGAGCCGTTCCCGAACTGACAATAATGTCATTGCCAGACGCATCACGAACTGTGTCGCCCGAGCCATCCACCAGATAGGCAATCGGTGTGCTCGTTGTCCCGCCTTCGACCTTCTTCACGGTCGAATCGACCAGCACAAACAGGATATCACTCACCCCGGACGCACTGGCTGTGTTTACCGAGGCGATATCGGCAATTGTTGTCCCCATATCATCGGAGACATACTTCGTCAGACCCGGACGGCTTCCACCACGCATGCGGCGGTCGATATTGCACTCGATCCGACAGTTCACCGCCCACGGTGCTGGCCATACACCGCCCCCGCGAGGAGTGGCTCGCAGAGCATTCCTGCGAACCACACCCCTCATCGGGTAGCGAAGCTCCATAGATTTACGGGCCATACCTGAACTCCTGTCACTGTGACAATGTCACATGGACATTAGGACAGGGCAACAGACCCGGTGTTTATCAGGATTTCCCAACGATAGCCGCTGGTATGACTTACCGAAATCAGGTCCAACTGATCGCCCACATCTGCGAACACTGCCTGCGTATTGCCAGCGACATTCAGACCGTTTGCGGCTGTCACTGTGGCGTCCCCGCCATCCGTCTTCATTCGGAGCGTGAAGCGAATTCCCGCTTTTGTGGGGTTAGTCAGCGTCCGTGCCTCGGCACCTGCTGTAACGATTTCGCAAATCCCCATCTGGCGATCGACGGTAATTACACCACTCGCACCCGGATCTGCGATTTGAAATGGGGCACCGTAGCCAATGTGTGCCCATCGATGTGCGTTTCCTGCTGACATGAGGAACATCCTTTCGGAAGAGGAACAGGACTATGCGTCCAGAGGAACATGAACTGGGATTACGCCCAGCGTTTCATTTACTGCTTTTACAGCGTTTGCGGTCCAATCGTCAATTCGAATCTTTGTCTCGATGTTTTTCACCCGGTCCACAGGTCGCCCAAAATGCTCTGCGATATCTACCAGATTCTGCATGGGATCACGACACACCTCTTCGTATGTCACATCCAAAGGCTCAATGCCGTTGCCCTGAAGCCAGCCAAGAATCCTGTGCTCGGCCACCACAATGTTGGTCAGCCGCTGGAGAATCTCCCCGACGACAATGTCGCACTGTTTTGGCTTGTCCCAAAACGACCACACATTCGTCATTTCTGACCGATACAGGGACACCGCTTGCCGAATCTTGTCATTACGGCTCAAAAACACGCACGCATCCGGCTTGACTAAATCGTGAATATCTGGAGCAACCGGCCATCCACACTTTACGACCATTCTCTCTGGTGCCCCATAATAGAAGCACGCTGCCTTCCAGTATTCCTCCAGCGAACAGTCTGGCGCCAGCCCGACTTTTTCTTTGAGTCCCACAATCAGTTGTGGGTTGAAATGCTCGCCTGACGGTCCGAACTCGCCCGTTTTCATCAGCATCTCACACAGCCAGGTTGATCCTGTCCGCGATGTGCAGTAAATCGCAAAGGTCTTCACTAGTATGGAGATCGTGTCATGTAGACCAATGTAATTGTTCCTGTCACTGCGTTTCCGCCCTGAGCCACCACAACCTTTACGCGATCATCCACCAGAGGAATCAGCTCCGTTCCGGTCGACGCCGCCGCCGCATCCGCCACCTGGTTCACCAATGCCCGTGGATAGTATGCCACGTTACTTGTTCCCCCATTTGTCACCGTGAGAATGGGGACTCCCGAATTCTCACCTGTAATCGTCAAGTCTGCCCCGGTGGCCAGGGTGCCAGGCTCGTAACGAATTGACATCACAAAGCCGCGTAGATTTGACCCTAAATAGACGGTCGCATCTCCACCGCTGTCGGTCGTAATCTCGACTGATGTTTCAAACAGCATGGCTTCGCACTTTCTTACTGAGTCGCACCATTAATTGTGACATCGCCCATCCGGACCGACCTGGCCCAGTGGTCATCTCGCAAAATGTTACCGTAACTCTCACCTGCCGGCATATCCCGACCCAACGACGTTGGCGTCGATCGCTCACGATCATCTCTTATTGCCAGTGGCAACATCTCCATAAACATCTTCGTATGCTCACGACCCTGATCGTCATAATTTCTCTCCGCAGCCGACAAGCATGCTTCTGTGATCACATGCGTCAGCATTTCCCCGCCAACTGGATAGGGATCGCTTGAACTGATTTGCGTTGGACGCAGAATCATTGGCACTTTCAGGACATAGACGGCATCCGGCGTCGGATAAAGTGCCAGACACTTACGCGACCCCACATCCGGGTCAAACGCCACTGTCCGCACACTGTAACAGACTGGCCGATCGAAATAGGGATCGTCCTGCAATTTGTGCCGGATAAACCCATCGTGCCGCTGCGTCACGGGCGGATACCAGTCTGCCTGACCCGGCTCGTAATGCAAATCACTGTCATTCGCTATCGACTCAAATGACGTCGGAAGATCGTACTCGTGCTGTCCGAGTTCGTAACTTGACCCTGCCGAGACCGCTACACTGGTATCCTCTAATGTGATCTGCGTATTGCTGTCTCGCGTATTGACATCGTAATACGTGCTGCCAACCTTCATGACTCCCGATGCCGCCCACGCTGGAAATGTCCCACCCGACAACGTCACAACACCGCTGGCAATTGCCACTGTCCCAGTCGCATACGGAGCCACTGTTGTGATTTCAGCAATCGGTCGAAAGAACGACCACGGATGAGCCGCATAGACGGTTTTCAGGCCGTCGTGGATGCACTCCTCAATGTCCGTCGTCTGGTCCGCCGAAAAGGATGACCGCTTTCCGAACAGAAAGTGCCCCACACGGGCGAGAAGCGTGCTGTAGCTCGCGACCATCGCACTCATGACACACTCCAAAAAAAGAGGGCACCCCGTCCGTCAGGGGTTTCGGCGGTTTCCGGACGGGGTACCCGCAGGAGGATTAACCAAGCAGTTGAGCGCAAGCCCACCAGTCGAGCTTGACATTCAAGGCCGTGTCCCCAGCAGCGTCTTTTGCACCAATAATCGGTGTTACAAAGACATCGTCCGGGAATGTTGCTGCGTCGATTTCTGACGATGTCAGACGTGCAGGAGTGATATTCCCACCCGGCAACGCATTGTCGATGTAGAACTCAACCTTCTTCGGATGAGCACGGTAACGGAACCCAACCTTGACGTAGGTCGAAGCCGCCAACGTCGCCAGAGAATCCAGCTTCGTCTTTGTCGCTCCGTCCTGATAGGTCTGGCCATCGGCCTTGTAAGCTCCATCAAGCGCCGCACCTTCCGCATTCAGACTGACAAATCCAAGGAAGTTCTTGTCAGCCAACGCCTGAGTCGAATCTACAAACAGGCCATCTGCGGCACCCATGCCCACTTCGCCGACACCAACCGCCAGCGAATACTTGGCCGCCGTAATCTGCGAAACACTGAAACGCGCTTCGAAGACCATGTCGTTGTCGGCCAGTTTAAACGGAGCACCAAGGCCGCGACCCCACTGCAGGACCGCCTCGTCATTCTCAGCGTTGCCGTCCAGTGCCAACTGCACGATGCCCTTCTCGGTCGCCGTGTCGGCAATCTGCTCGACCGAACAACCCGTGCCTTCCAGAATCAGGTACGGACCCTCAAGAGTTGACGCCTGAAAGGTATGGAAGTTGTCGAAGAATCCAAATGCCGGATTGCCCGACTGCGAAATGGTCGTTGTTCCGTGAGGGCCAAACGACGTGGGAGCCGCGAAGCCTTTCCAAAGTCGGCCAGAAGGCAGATACGATTGCGATAGATTGTCATGGGTTACGTTCATGTCATTCCTTTCAGGAAAAGTGAGACATTGTCCCAGCCAAGGGTGGGCATAGTCCCTGTTAAAAAAGGGCCGAGGCAGACCCAGATTTCTACCCCGGCCCAGGCAGCAGTCATTACGTGGTTTCGGTCACAGTTTGTGTGCTGTAACCACGGAAGTTTGCACGACGGTTGTAACAGACCATCTGAAGCGAGTCGTCCATTGCGCGAACGCGGACATTGCTCATCTCCGGATGCTGGTACGGCGTCCGTTTTCGCTGGCTTCGGCCCGATGCGTAATAGCAGTCGAACGTGTTCCAGTCGACACCAAGAATGATTCCGTCCGTTCGGGCGTTCTCGGAAGCCGAGTTCGTCCAGGCCGGAACCCATCGCATCGGGACGCCACGAACCATCACAGTACCACTGTGTGCTGCGAGGTCGTCGCCAATGTTGTCGTTACCAAGCTGAAGGAGTTTCCGGGCAGCAGCCACACGACTATGAGTCGTCAGCAGTTCCCATCGATGGTTACCTTCCGGCTTGATATCCGAACGGGCAACCGGCGGCTCAAACGTGCAGAGGTCCATCGAGTTGATGGTCTTCTCCACGAAATCGTCTCGGCTGACGTCCGTATACGGGAACGTCCGGTTTCGCCACTGGTCATACGTCGTGCAGGAAATCCCGCCAACGCCAGTGGAACCCCATCCCAGAGGCTCGAAACCGTCAAATCCCTCTTCCGAGTTATTCTCGGTCGTGCTGTCGTCTGTCGCGGTAATCCACCACAGAAGAGACACAGGCGGGAATGGAGTCTGAGTCGGACTGGACGGTCCAGGGCCGAACATCAGGTCTTCCATACCTCGGAAGAAGTCGTCCATCAGGCTTTGTTCCTGAAGGTTGAAGTAGTCTACGATTTCGTCGGCACCCTTCTTGAAGACTTCTTCGTCGATGTCGTAGTGGTAGTTCGTGGTCGTCAGACCCCACTTGAGTTCGCCCTCAGTCAGGACGTTCACGCGATCTGAACTGTCACGATGGTAGAGACCAACGACCTGAAAGTTGTCGTTATTGCCGGTCTTTACCTTCCACTTCGCCTGTGACGTCGACATCTCTCGCTTCATCGACTTATCGAACAGCCGCGAAGCAAAGTAGTATTTCTGGAGAGGAGCAGAAATGTCCTGCCACTTCCCCATCGGGTATTTCTGAAGGTAACTGGCTACAAAATCATCTAGTTGTTCAATGCCAAGAGCCATTGAATTCTTCCTTATTCAACAGACTCAGCCGCTATTGGCGATCCAACTCCGCATAGAGCTGTCTCGCGTAATCCCGTGCCGATTCTGGCGGATCTGTGGGACGAGTCGCCCCGCCTCCCTGTCGTCCGTTCGACTGGCGTGCGATTTTGCGCGTCTGAGCCTTGAGTTCTTTCTTTTTGGTTTCGTCCGGGAACACCATGCGTGCTACCCGCGACACAAGATTCTCGTTGAGTTCGACATTGCGCCCAAACTGTGACAAACCCATCTTTTGAGCCTTCACCGCCACAAAAAGGTCTTCGCGGCGTTTGAGTTGCTTGTCGTTCTCTTTTCCGGTCACACCAAACAGTTCTTTGTGTCCGATCGCATCTACCAGATTATCAAAATCCCGCTCCTCAGCGACAGCCTGATCCTCTGTGACCCGTTCTTCCAACGCTCGAAACCTCGAATCGTAATGATCTCGCATTCGTGTGAATTCGTCGATCAAATCATCGGGGTAGTCGTCCCTGTCCAGTTTGACATCAAAACTCGTTTCGGACGGTTTCCCATCCTCCTTGCTGGTGAACTTACCAGCATCGTCCCGTGCCTGCTCCTCATTGACCTCGCCGTCCGCCATTGCCTTTCGGCCAGCTTCCATTGCGCTTTTGTCAATCAGGTTTAATGCCCGGTCCAATTCCTCGCGGCTGGCGAAATCGGAAAGTAACCCTTCCTCAATGCCATACGCGGACATCTCAGCTTTCAGATCGTCCGTAATCCATTCGGCCTCAGAAGAAGATGACTCATCCTTCTCTGGCACATCACTGACGTCCTGATCACTGGCCTCGCTGTCGTCGACAACAGCGGATCTCTGGTCGGACACCATCTCGGCATCCGATTTGTTCGATGTTTCACTCTCACCATTCTCTGCGACAGTTTCACCGGCTTCTGCGATGATCTGATCAACCGCCGCCTGAATATCATCGTGAGTGCTTTCTTCCGTCAATTCGATTGTGCTGCCTGCCATATTCAGTCTCCGTAACCTCCATCTCTGTCAAACATCTGCCGTGCGCGATTCAAATCGCGACGACCTTCACGGCTGGTAATCTCTAATTGGCCACTGTCACGGACCGTTATTCCCCTGATATTTCGATGCCGAAGCATCTCCCGCATCTCAGGAACCTGCGATTTCATACACCCAAGTGCATCAGAGATCAATGGGTCATGCTCACGGTACGTGGTCAACGACGCCTGAAACGGCACCTTCAGGAAATCGTCATTCCCATTTTCCAGACACTGTTCCCGCGTCACTTCCTGTCCGTTCTTGTAGTATCGGATTCCCATTACAGCTCCAAAGCCTCCAGCGTCTTCTCCAGAATAATCCCGCAGTGAGTCACGTACTCTGGGTTGTTTTCCGCATCGACCTTCGCATCCACAAATGCATCGATCGCCTCAAACAATGTGATCTCTATTTGTGACCCGTCATTCTCAATCACCACTTCCTTCATGCTGGCCCTCGCGTCATGGCTGCTGCCTGTTGATTATTGACTTGCGGGCCACTTTGGCCCATCAACACCTGTTGAAGAATGTTTGATCGCGCGTCCTCTGTCCCACCAGTCGGGACATTACGACGAACGGTTTCCCGAGATGTGACCGGCGACTGCCGAATCGTATTCTGATCACCCCCCAGCATATCCGCCGGATTCGCAAACGTGATGAACTGCCGGAATTCCGGTCGGTTCTTCAGTCTCGCGATCGCATCGACGATTGCTTCGGCATCCAGTGATGCACCAGATGCCTGGAACATGGGCCACAGTGGAGCGATATTCGTCAGCAACTCGTAAATCTCTGCGAGTTGCCGCTCTGGCGTCCGAAACACCATCGAATACGGCTCGACCTTAAAACGATAATCCTCAAACTCTCCGTCTCGGTTTCCTGGCTCCCAATTCGATGACACCTCGATGCCCGTCCGACCTATCGGAAGCGATGTTTGAATCTCTAGCGTCTGGTCCTCCCACATCAGGCGACCGAGGTCCAGAATGCACTCAGACGCAAAGCTCACCACAGACATTCGCATATCTGCGACATTGCTCTGAACGCCACCCTGGATAATCTCTTCCTGTCCAACGGTACTGGCCTGAGCACCCAGACCGCCCATCGCCTGAAGATTTCCGGCAAATCGGTCGTATTCCCCCTGAATGAACGACGCAAGGGCAATGTCCCGCTGATCCACTCCGCCGACTTCCACCTGATTGATGGCGTTTGGGTCATTCATCCGGACCCACGAATTGCGTTTTGCAGTCCGAATCTTCTCGGCGTCATCAGCACCAGCGGCGTTGTATGCATTGACCACTCGATGGGCATCGGAATCTTCTTCCATCCGACGATGCAGACGATTCTGAAGATCGTGCATGCCCTTCAGGTTCACTGCCGGGGACGCCGGAATGATATTGTCCGGAACGTCACCGAGAGACAGGAACTTATACGGACCGCCCTGAGACCCCATCCACTCCCGCTCAAGCAGAGGCGGGAGATCGTCATCGACGGTCATTGTGACGATGGAATTGTTTTCGGGAATCCAGATGTCCTGAAGCCAGATCATGTCTTTCAGGTCATCGTCTTCTGGCCAGCCCTCGCCGCTGGCAATATCCCGAGTCGCCCCCGTCATGTCCTTGTGTCGACGGTTCGTCGGTGTCAACTGCTCCCGAACCTTCTTGTTATAGCCGGGTTCCTCTTTGACTTTCTCGAAATCCGCCCGATACCGATGCCCGCTGTATCGCATCTTCGACAGCTCTTTGGCGGGCATGTCCAGAATCAAATCATCCAACGACACCCGATTGAGCCACGGTTCGCCTGGATCCAGCCAGACATCCTCTTCCGATTCCAGCATTCCGTGAAAACGGGTATCCGTGTCCCGCATCATCACGACGCCACAGCCAATGCAGAAAAACGCATCCAGCACGATCTGCCGGAACGTCTTTTCCATATTCATGTCGCTGATCAACTGATTTAAGTTGACCTCGAACTCGCGTGCAAACGAACTCACCTCAGTACGAGGAGTCGACACCAGGACCTGCGGATTATTCGCCGCAAGAGCCACTGTGTAGATCCGTGCCGTCTGGTTGATCAGATTTGTCAGCGTCTTATTAGACGCACCGTTTTCCGAGTACCAGGAACCGGTGTAATCCTTAATCAGTTCCTTACGCACTCGACGAAACGGTTCCATCGAACTGCGAGACTGCTTGATCGCCCTGAGCAAACGACCACGCTTATCTTTGTCCTGAAGATCAATCATGCCTACTTCCCAAGAAGCAGCCGTTTCGCCTGAGCCAGATTCAAGGCTGCTTGCGTGTACTTCAGTGCTTCATCGTGCTTGACATTGGTACGCACCAGTGCCAACACGTTACGAACTGCATCATCGACCGCGTCATTCAGTGGTTTTTTTTCGCTCATCGTCACTCCCTTCGGGTTCTAACTCCGAAAAGTGGGACATTGTCTCACCCGTGCAGCAAATCGCGAATGCTGAATTGAGGACTGCTCGTCTCTATTCTCCGTCGTTCCTGACGCTCTCGCCACAAATAGCTGCCATATTCTGGAGTCTCGCCAGTTTCTTCGGAGGAGTCAACACGTTCCGATCGATAGCCTTCCGAATGAACCAGCCAGGCAACACCCGCTGCAATGACCCGGTCGCCATGAGCTTTGTCTGTGGCTCCATGATTCCTGGTCGGCTGGTGAATAATTTTGTGTCCGTCCCACTCGTATTCGCCACACTCCCGAATCAAGTCTTCGGACCGAATCACATAGTCTCCCGTCTCCATCGCCAAAGCCAGTTTTTCAAACAGGTCGGCTTTTGCGTCGTCCGTCACCCACCAACCGGCCTTTCTCGTCTTTCGACGCTGGCCGATCTCGGCGACTTCCCGGTAATAGACGTTCCCGTAACAAAACTCCTCAAGAATCTCTTTCCCGAACGGTCGAGCCATTCCGGAATCTTCCCAGCCAAGCAAAGCATCTCTGAGCCAGATCGAGAGTCCAATCGCTACACGGGCAAACTTAATTGCCGACATCCCCTTAATTGCATACTCACCCACCTGCTGGCCCGAACTCTGATCAAGAATGTGAGCCACGGAATTCGAAGAATACGCCCCGTCCGATCCCATCGCGATATCGCAGGCCACGATGAATGGACCGGCTGGCGGTCGATGGTCGATGCTCGGCTTAAACCACAGAGACAAGGGGCCATCTTCTCTGCTCAACAACCCTTTCAGGGACAATGTCTCACTGTCGAAAACAGGTGTACCCTTCCAGATCGCCTGCTTGCAGGTTTTCGTCTTTAGTCGGTCCAGTAAGTCTGTCTGAAACACCTTTCCGACCGCACCCCGAGGATTTCTGTCAAGCTGCGAAGCAACCAGTCGAGGCGTCGAAGTGGGTCTGAGGCATCGCATATCGTACCAGGGACTTCGAACGACTTGATCGAACTTAAAGCCCTTCCTCTCAAGACGTCCACGCAAATCCGGTTCTTTCCTGTGGTACTCATCAACGACATCCTGGTCTTCAGGATTTATGGCAACAGGTGTTCCATCTTTGACGATGTAGGAATGTTTCCCGTGGATCGGGTTATCTTTCCAATCCAGAATCAAATGGACGCCGCTTTCCTTGGAATCCGGGTTCTCGCACGCTTCATGGAAGACACCGGAATCCACATAACGGGCCGAGACCATTCGCAGGCAGTTTGTCACATCGTGAAGTGATTCCATGACCGCCGCGTCTTTGCCACCTGCAATAAAGTCCTTCGCACCAAACTCGTCGCAGGTAAAAACGGTCATTCGCCCGCCAGCGGCCACATCCTGGCCGGCTGCGTATCCCGCCAACAGCGACCCATTCTGGGGGTTCTCAAACGTGTGATTCCCGACATTTCGATGCTTTGACATCTCGAAACCCTCGGGAACCATCCAGAACGGCAGCCTTTCGATCGCCCACGCCACCTTCCAGAGCACCGTATTCGAGTCGGTCTTCGAATCGACAAGGTTCTCGTTTCGTGTCACATAACCCGCCGAAAACATCCGGTCGCGAAGCCAGCGTCTCAAGTCCGTCCACAAATACCCGAATGTGCCGCCCTGAGCACGGGCCTTGTCCACGAGTACGTCGATTGTCTTTTCTTCAATCTCTGCCCGATCGACCGCTTCATCCATTGCGACAAAGACCTTCTCCTGATGCGGCCAGGGGATAAAAGGCCGAATCTTGATCCTTGCCCGTGGCTCAAACGACCACATTGCAAACGCCATGAAAAAGAGTAAATCTTCCATGCAGGCGTCGTAGAGAGCATGACGAAACCGCGTATCTGTGATCGCCCGCTCTCGACAGGCAATTCGCCAACGCAGATTCTCAATCGGGTCTTTTGGATAACAATCGTAAAATGGCGTCATAAGCGACCCTGCGTCCCTCAACTACTGGCCATCTTGTCCAGTTTGTTTTCAATCCGTCGCAGTGCGTCGGTCTGCCGCTGCTCCTGACGAGTCATGCGATCCTTCAGATCATCCAACTGCTTCTGCTCAACCGCATCATCGTGAGGCTGGGCCGCGTGCATTGAGAGAACGTAACCAAACAGCGAGGCTCCTGACACCACCATTGTTATCAGGAGCGGGATAAGAGCTTTCCAGGTCACGACACCTTCTCCCCATTTGCCTTCAGCCATTATTCCGATCCGGTTTTGCGGACTCCGTGACGATTGAATGCCTCAAGAGTCTTAATGCAGTGTCTCAAGGACTCCTCGTCCTTTATTGTTATCGCCTGGCGATACAACAGAATCCGCAGGCATAAGTCCGCATGAACAGCCGCGCGTCCCGCTTCTGACCAGGCATCCCACTCCGTTTTGTCCTGCGACCAGGGCACTATTCTTCTCCCTCAGACGCCTGCTTCTTCTGAATCATATTCAGGATTTGCTGCAATTGCTCATCCGAGTGCAGTGTCTGATCTGGACCGTCCCCGTTCATCACTGAATCCAGAGCTGTATTACCGGCCACAGAACCGCCCAAGAACAACGCCGCCACGACTGAAATCATCTTTGGGTTTGCATACCGGGCGACCGCCCGCAGGTCTTCTAACTCCCCCGCCTTGCGTTCGCTTTCTTCCAGTCTCGACTCCAGTTTCGTAATTCGCTCTCGCAAGTCGTCAACGTCCTTGACTTCTTTTTCGAGGTTCCGGGCGAATGTTTCCAGCTTGGCGACCTTCATGGTCAAATTCATGATCGCACTGGTTTTTCCACCGTCACCGCTCCATCCGAGCGTATCGCCGTGCTCCGGCATTGGCCTCACCTTTTCTTCGTGGCTGTTGCGTGGCCGGAGTCTACCATCTGCTCGCTCACCGAAGATACCGCATCTTTATCCGCCCAGATATTGCCGAGTACACGACCGAAGGTGAAGGACTTCCCGAGATCAGTTCCACTTGGAATCTGCAACACCACCTCACTGCCTTCCGGAAGAAGTTTGGATAAGTGAGCCTTCGCGGCAAGACCTCGCTCTTTCTCCTCTTTGTCCCGCGTTCGAATCTCGGGACACCAGCAATCGAGTAGACGCACGCGCATCCGACGAGTCACCTCGATCGTCAGCGTGTCACCATCATAGACCGAAACTACTTTGGCTCGTGTGATCCATCCGGGCTGCGGAGCTTTCGTCGCGTGCCCTGCACCGAAACTGATCAACACGATCATTAAAAAACCGCCTACGATGAGCGATGTCCTCATGATTGCTTCCCTTCTGCGCGTGCCAGTTCGGCTTCCAAGCGGGCCATGTCCGCTTTGATATGAGCGACCGTTTCGTCGCGTGCCTGAGCGTGCCGACGATCGAGCCGCCGCTGGGCCACTTTCTTTGCCGCTTTGGTCCCCAGTCCCAGCAGACCTTTTCGG
>TARA_R100001594_G_scaffold64558_2_pt1 | contig 23548 bp, 17 predicted proteins | sample TARA_R100001594 | Tara Oceans TARA_R100001594 (sample SAMEA2622752) | marine metagenome | biome: marine biome (ENVO:00000447); feature: marine epipelagic mixed layer (ENVO:xxxxxxxxx); material: "saline water (ENVO:00002010), including plankton (ENVO:xxxxxxxx)" | depth 150 m | reverse complement strand
CTATGTTTGTATTCTATGGACATAACTTTGATAGTGAAAAGTATTCAGCATATAAGAGTGAAGTTATAGTATCAAAAAGTAGATATGGAAAAATAGGAACACACAAGGTAGGATTCAATGGAGCTAGATGTAAGTTTTATATGAATTCAGATATGGCTCAAGGAGATAATCAAAAATAATGAAAAGTGATAGTAAAAAGCAAACATACAAGTTGTCATGGATGTAAATTAAATAGGAATGATTACTGTTATTGGTTTGACAATCCAAAAAAAATTCCATTTAATATTATAAATAAAGGGTGTAAGCATAGAGATCCTTTCTATGTTGAAATAGAAGCTCCTAGCATTGTTGCATCTATTATTGATATATTCGATGGAGAATTTATAAAAATAGTAGAACAAAAGAGATCATATAAGAAAAGTAAAGAATGGTGGAAAGAGAAGCCAAAACATAAATACACAGAAAGAAAGGATTGGTAATGATAATAGGAGTAGACCCAGGCAAAAGTGGAGCAATTGCTTTTTGGCATGAAGGTATAGATAAAGTCGTTAAATGTCCTAACAATGTAAAAGATATGTGTAATGTTGTTAAAGATGAGACAGATAGATTCAAACCATATGATTCAATAGCTTATATAGAAAAAGTATGGGCAAGACCTTCAAATGCCACAAGAGCTGCTTTTACATTTGGAGTTAACTATGGAGAATGGTTAGCAATAATGGCTTCATTAAATATAGAAACAATATTAGTTACACCACAAACTTGGATGAAATACTACAAAAATAAATTTAAAATGAAATTACCTAAAGAGAAAAAAGACAGGAAAAATAAACTAAAAAAGATAGCTACATATTATACAGATAAAAAAGTTACATTATATAACGCAGATGCTATATTGATAGCAGCGTATGGTTTTATTGAACAAAACAAATAGAAGAGAGGTCACATGCCAGCGTGCAAGGAAGAAGTACAAATAATTATAGAAACATTAAAAGCTAACTTAACTGTAATTAAACAAATAAGAGATGCTTTAAGCAATGAAGAACAAAGTGATATGTTATATCCTATAATATTACAACTAAGGGATTTATGTAATACTTGTATTCCTGTTTTAAAGCCAAATTCAAAAGAGTAAAAATTAGGGTATAGGTGGTAGTAGGAATTTTAAGCTCCTATTCTTTTTCTCTACTGCCTATACCATTAACTGTTGTAAAGCTTGCTCTATTTCCTTTGGAACAACAGCCTTAGCTAAATCTTTTTTCTTTCTAGCTTCTGCTGTAGGGTATAATCCAAGTTCTTGTTGTACAGCCCATCCGATTCTTCCTTCTGCTAGTTGAGGAATATGTCTTTCAACAAACCTTCCTAAAAAAGTATTTAACAATCTAAGTTTTTTAGTAAGATCAGTGCTTTGATTATTAGTATCATATTTTTCTAGTCCAGTAATTAATGTAAGCAAAGAATCTTCTTCTATATTAATCAAATCCAACATAACACCTATATCTAAAATATCAGAAGCCAGTGGCCCTCCAAATGTAGATATAATCGGCCCCTTTCCATAAAAAGCTTCTTTGATTTCATCATCATCTCCAGTTAATAATGTAGCTAACTGATTAATTCTTTGAGCTGAATCATGTTCTACAAGATTTTCAAAATTAACACCAGTTAAAGCTGAAGCAACTGCAGGAGCAATAAAATAAGCCATAGCAAGTCTATATGATTTAGCTAACCCTCTAGCGTCTCCAGTTGGTAATAATTCACCTGACAATATATCACCCTTAGCTTCTCTCATTATTCTGAGATTTCTTTCAAAAAACTCCATGCTATAATGTTGGAACTGAAACATAAATCTACCAATTCCGCTTCTAAAGGCTTTTGATTTAGCGTAATCAGCGTAATCAAAATGATTCAAAATAACCATATTCTTTGCATAGTTCGAAGAAACTTTTCTAACTCTATTAGCTATTTCTAATTCTGAATAACCTTGGTCTCCCATTCTTTCATTAAACAATCGGTTGCCGTCTAACCAATGATGTAGTTGCGCAAAAGCTATTTTAAATGTATGTTTTCTATTAGAATTCTCAGCTTTTCTATGTAACCAAGATGATTTAGCTGCTCCAGCTGAAATTAGATCTGCAACACCTTCAGTCTTTGATTTTTCTATAATTTCAAACTTATTTTTAGACTCGTTCCACTGTCTAAGATTAAACATAGAAGCTGGAGCTGTTAATCCACTTTCTACTAATTGAGGAGAAGACTCTTCAAATAACAAACCAGCTTTTTTAAGTTCAGATTCAACAAAAAACTCAACACCTATCTCATTGTTTCTTCTATCTTTAAATGTAATGTTCTTCAATTCTTCATTCATTCTTTTTACCATAAGTGGCCCCCACTCAACATAATCTAATAACCTTTGAGTAAAGTTTCTAGCTGCTGATCTAGGATTAAAACCTATCTTAGAAATAAATTCAAAACCAAGAAGACTCCTCATTACAGCTCTTGTTTTAGGACTAATATTAGTATCACCATTAGAAGCCATATGTAAATCACTAATATAATCAACAAGATTTTGACCATATCCTTTTGCAGAACCAGTTGTTCTATATATATTTTCAACTGAGGTCATTGCATCAATAAAATATCCATCAGTAAAAGATGCAAAGTTAAATCTATTCACATCTGTAATATAGCTTGAAATAACATTTAAAAAATTTCTGTTATAATCATAAACCTGCTCATCTTTTGTTTTCTCTGTTTCAATTCTACCTTTTGCATGACCAATGATATATTCATTAACCTCATTTATAACATCTCTTATAGATTTATTTTTATCTTTAATATATGGATTAACAGCATTTTGCATATTATCTAAGTGAGGCATTAACTTATCCATAAAAGGAGCACTTAAGTCTTTTATATAATGAGGAAAATACCCATCACCTTCATACTTAGGCATTAATTTGTCTTCCAGTTTCTTGCCAATTTCTTTAATCTTTTCAGCAGATTTTTCATCACCATTAAATTTTAACTTAGCAATTATTGATTTTATTCTTTGGTCAACTCCATTTCTCAATGTTAAATAAAGATTACCCATCATATCATTATATTCCACTAAAGCTCTATACATATTATCATCTAATTTCTTGCCATTACTGTCTAAAACATATTTAGCCATTTCACTGTTAGTTAATCTTATAACTCTTTTATTAGCATCAACATTTTCAATTAATTTAGCAGATTTTTTATTACCATTAAGAGCTTCAGCTTTACGTTTTTCATAAACTTTTTGTGTAGCTTTTGGAAGACTTTTTTCAACAATGTCTATAAATTCATCAAACACCTGCAAATGTGTATTAGATACTAATTGTTCTCTTACCTTATATATCTCATTAATTTTGGCATCATCTTTATTGTTTATAGCTTTAGCTAAATCATTGTCTAACCTTTTTAAGTATCTTTCAGCATTCCTTCCATTATACCTTGAAGACAATTCTCTTTTTTTACCTAATTCACGAAGAGGGATCATAACATTTTTAAGACTATTCTGCGCTCCTAATTCATTTTTTCTAAACATAAAACTTGCGTTTTGCACAGATCTAAAATAACTACCAATAACTGGATCTTGTCTTCCATATCTAGAAGTTTGCCAAAAAAATTGAGCAAAATCATTATCTAAAGAACCGTTAGCTACTTTATTATTTAAATTATCAAGAGTCTTTTTAAAAGCATTCAATCTACCTTTTGTTAATATTTCTTGGTTTAAATCATATTTTAGATAATCGGTTTCAACAAGAAAATCTCTTTCAGCCAGTCTAAAAGCAGCATCAAAAGGATTTCTAAGATTCTTTTTAGTCTGTTCTTTGCTAGACCATTCCTTAATAACGTTTAATAAACTTTCGTAATTAGGATTTATTATATCACATTTAATACTAGCCATTTTTATACCCTATAAACACTTTTTAATTTCATAAAGCTCATCTTCTAATCTTTTAAATTTAGACTCTCCGCTTTCATCAACTGGCATTTCGTTTTTAACTTTTTCAATAGTTTTTTGAATATTCATCATATCTTCTAATCCCTTCATACTGTATTTGGAAGATTTTTCAAGATTAGTTCCGCGTGACAATCCTTTCCAATGAGCATTTCCACCCATAATAGCCCAAACTGGATTTCCAATTAATCTATTTGTTTCAACTGGAGATCCCTTTGAATCCATAACTGCTCTTGTTAATGTTTTTTCAGCAATATCTTTTACATCTTTATCCAACCCATTTCGTAACGACATATACTCAAGAGGATTTATAGTATTATTTCCCATCATCATATTTTGTATTTCATGCATACTCTCTAAATATGTATCAAATTCTCTTTCTTTACCAGAAGATCTTAATATTTCTCTATAGAAATCAATTAAATGGTCATTTAACATGCCAAATCCATTACGAGCTCTTTCACTTGTTCTGTCCCACTTTATAGAACCAAAAGGTAATAAATTTCTTTCTAATCCTTTATAATAGTTAGGCAATCTAATTGCATTATAAAGCCACTGTTTATTATCAACCATAACTACATCAGCAAGATTATCAGCTTGAAGACCTTTTAAATCAAACCTACTGTTAAAATATCTTTCATATTGAGCTTGAGTTACTTGTAAAATTCTTAATGCTCTTTTAGCAACGTCAGAAGACACTCCATCTGGCTTATATTCACCCATTTCCCTTTCGCCTTTAGCAAGAGCTACTAAAAACTGAAGACCTCTTCTATACCTAGATGAAGGATTGTAACCCTCTGAAGCTTCAAAAGGAACAGAAATTGGCTTACCATTAAATACTCCCACATTGTATTTATTATGAGCAGGTTGCATAAAAGCCCATAAATACTTCAATCCATACTTTTGAACTCCATCCATTAAAAGTCTATTTTCTATATCATAGTGTTGACTCATGCTAGGTAAATTTCGTAAATATTCACTAGCTCCAGATCTTTCTAATGTTTTACCTCCATGTTCCAATATTTCACCAAGGCTATCTTGATTGCTATAAAATATTTTTCTAATATTTTTAGTTCTTTTTAAATGGTTTCTAGCATCCGATCCTAACCCAAAATTATCACTACCGCCAACAAGAGGTAAAAATCTTTTCATTTGATCAATTGTAGCAAAATATATAGTTCCTTTTTTCATATTCGGAGTATCTACTTCTACAAATTTAATATATTTTAATTCATCTTTAGTAAATCCCTTTTTATCTTTTTCAGGCAACCATTCTTTAATTTCTCCAGATACTTCATCAATAATTTTTTCAACTTTTTCGATAGATTCATTTTTAACTTTCCATGATTGATATTTATTTCTTTTTATTTGAAATATCTTTTTTCTTAAACTAGATATTAGAGCAACCTTTCTATTAATATCGAACACGCCACCAATTATTTGCTCTGTGAACCTATCTGACCTATCATTCTTTGACGTTGGACTAGCTGTTGGATCAGATATCATTTCATTATACCAACTATCCATCTGAGCTTTATAATCTCCAACCAATAAGTCTGATCTAGTTTCTTCAAATAAATTTGCATCATAAACTTTCTGAAGGATTCTTTCCATTGAGCTGCCAACTTCTCCTTTTGTAATTCCTTCAGCTTTTTGAGTAACATCATCTGGAAACATTTTATTATTTTCAGATGAATACCAAGCTTTTTTCCATTGACCTCGAACCTGCTTAGCTGGATGTGTAACAACTCCAAATAATTTTTTAAAATCATTGTCTTGCCACCATTTTCCCTTTTTAGGATTCGCAGAATCAATGTTTCTATTTCTTAATCTATAATATAATGATTTTCTTAAATCAGAATTAAATTTAAAATATCTTTCAGATGCGTCCATTATCTTATCGAATGAAACATTTTTAGCTTCCCCACTTCTTTCATAAAAAGTGTTGCCAGTAACATCTAAAAGTTTTCCATATTCACTAAGCATTTCTTTTATTATTGCTTTATCGAGATTACTTAAACCACCTTTTTCTACATAACTATCCCCCTCTCTTTCAACTTTTCTAAATATTCTAACTCTTTTATTTGCTGAAGATCTTCCGCCATTACTTATTAATTCATTAACAAAACCAATTCCACCATTAGGTTGTGTTTGCATTTCTCCTGGCGTAATAGACTTATCCCAATTTGGGAAAAGAAAGTTATCTTGCCAAGAATAAATATCATTTGCTATCCGTTTATTTATATTATTGCTTCCATCAATTATATATTGAGTTTCCAAAGCAGCTCTAGTAAAAAAGTCAGCATGCTCATAATCCATAATTATCTTGTAATCAGATCCTTGAAATAATACTTTAGGAGATACATCCTTACCTTTATGATTCTTTCTTATCAAATGATTCATAGAAGGATCTGTTTGTGAAATCGGGTTGCCAATATTAGATAAATATTTAAGCTTTGGTGGAACTTTTTGTACAATCCCAATAGACCTTTTAAATAAATCTAAATTTGCAGACATCTCTTCAATCTTATCATGCTTCATAGATGATGATAATCCAAAACTAAATCCAGAAGGCTCCATCCATCTAGTAGGGTCTATTCCTTGAACAAAATAAGGAGAAACACGATTTACATGATCGTATGTGTTTTTACGATTAGCAAAATAATAATCAGCTCTATCAGCGTCATAATCACCTTCAAATATATTAACAACATCAAAACTATTTATCATCATTGAGTTTCCATATTCTTTTGGAAGAAAACCCTTTAATCCCATTAAAGCCATGTCATTAGGTCTTGTTCTAGGATTTCTTCTAACAAGTATACCAACTTGTAAATTTGGTTTATTAAATTCTTTTCCTGCTTGCTCAATAAAAGTATGAACAGTTCCTAAGTCGGCATCTGCATCTAAAAGAGCTTCCCAAGATTCTTTTATTTGTTTAGGTTTTAAAGCTTTTACATTTTTATAATCTTTTCCATATAGCTCGGTAAACAACTCTAATCCTGTGTATACTTTAGAATTATCAACAAATCTTAACTCCATACCCTTGCTTATTAATTCTGAAAGTTTACTTTCAGCTTCATGTATTCCTAATAACACTTCACCTCTAGATTTCATATTTCCGTTTTTATCAACAAAAGTACCTTTAAGTCTACCATCATTCCATGTTTCTCCATTAAAAGTTCCTATTGGAGCTTGTATTAATGTTGACTGCCCTCCATACCTAATCGAATTATCTACATCGAATTGGTTTGTAACTGATCTTTGTTTGTTAATAATTGGATCAATATATGTATTCCATATCTTATTTTTAGCCATACCTTCACTATAATCCATTGGATTAGCATCTTTAGTTAATCCTGCGTAATAAAACATACCATCCATATGCGCAACAGCTTCTGAACCTTCAATCATAGGGGCAAGAGCATCATCCCCTAATTGCCTTAAAATCATAGATCGAAGCTTTATCGGATCACTTGTAATTTTTTTAGCATTCAATATAGATGTATTAAGAGGTTTTTCTATATCTGCAAAAGCTCTTTTTGATTCCTCATTATTAAAATAATTTTGATCAGCTTTAGAATCTTTAGCATTCCTCATAGGAAGATCTTTTTCTGGTTTTAAACCTATACTATCAAGAGATAATTTTCTAATCTGATTACTATTAACCCTAACGTCTGGAAGTTTACTCCAAGGAACTTCATTAATCAATGAAACATCTGAAACTCCTTCACCAGCAACTGGATTTAAAGCTTTTGCTGCTGTGGATGTAAGCAAAATATCAACCTTTCCATTTTTCTTAAAAAACGGATCTAAGTTTGGACTATATACAAACAATGTTTTACCTAATAGCAATGGAGAATTTTCTCCACCAGAAGATATTACAGGCTTCATTGGATTAAACGAATTTGGGTTATGACCAGCCATTGCATGATAAAATCTCATACTATCTCTAGAAACAAATGCAATACTATCAAAACTAGAAACATCCATATGAGCATCTCCAATTGTATCAGATCGGTTCCAATCTATTTTAAGATCCCTAATCATTCTGTCTACCTCACGCATAAGATTAGCGCTTTCTCCATCATTCCATATTGAAACTCCCCATCCATCATCTTTTAATCTATTTTTTATAACTCTATTTGTTTCTACATCCCCAATAGCTGCGTAAGCATCAGCTACATCTCCTGCGAAATCTTTATCTATTCTAACAAATTTCTTTGTATTATATAATTTTACCCTACCAAGAAGCTTGTCTAATGATTTTGGATTTATATTTCCATTTAAAGCTCTTAAAAACAACTTATTCCCATCACTACCTGTTAAGAAATCTTTTATCATCATATATCTAAGAGCATCTTCATAATCAACATTAACAGCTAAAGAATTAGATTTATCAGCTGTTTCTAATGATTTTTTTAATTGTTTAATACTTTTTATTACATTTTCATCTGTAAGTCCAAATTTTTTATCTAATACTTCTTCTGCAAATAACTTAAACGGCTCATGTATTTTTTTAAAATCGCCTAATCTTATAGCAATAGGAGACATATTGGGAGACAATCTCATGGGGGCAAATCCAAATTCATTATCAAATAATCCTGTTATAGACTTTCCATCTATTTCCCAAGCTTTAGCAGCATGAGCTTCAAAATCGTTTCTTGCTTTTCTTATTTGTTTTCTATTGTATTCAGTTAAATTATTAGTATCTCCAAATATATCAATTATTTTTCTCTCAGGTCTTCTTCCGTCTTTAGATAAAAAATGAACTGACGCAAGAGGATCAATAATAATAGGTGAAATACCTAATTTATCCATTAACGCTTCATATCTATTATACTGAACATGTTCCTTTTTTACAGAAATCCTTCCCCTATCTAAGCTCATCTTTTCAACGCTTACTTGCGCTTGTCTGCTTCCAAATAATCCAACTAAATCTCTCACAACTTCTTTTCTTCTATTGTCTCTTTGCTTAGCAGGTAATAATCCGAATTGCTTCCATTCTCTTTTACCTTCATTTTTTGTTAACACATGAAGCCTATTTAAGACTCTAAGAACCGAATCTTTCTTTAGAAGCCTACCTTTTTTATCTTCAAAAATTAAACTATCTATATTATCTTTTTGTGTTTCAATGTCGACTCGAGATAAATCAGATCCATCAGGTCTATATTTTTCATAAAATTCTTGAAGGGTAATATTTCTAACAGAACCTAATTCTAACTCACCAGTGTCAATCATATGTCTATCACGAGCTTCTCTTTCTCTAGATACATAAGCTCTCTCAGCGTATTCTGGAGTTATTCCATGTCTAGATATCTTTTTTCCTATTACTTTTACAATTTCTTCATTATAAGCTTTTATATCAAGATCCCATTGAGAAGATTTACGTTCAGAAGGTATAAGAACATTTGATTCAGTAAGCCATCTAGTAAGTTTTTGCACACCTTCGGGCCCTAAGTCTTCAATTAATTTTCCAGCCTGATCTCTAAACTTTGCAGATCCTTTAATTTCTGAACTTGATATTGTATCAAGAAATAATCCAATCTTAGAAGCAGCTGATTCAGAGCTGTCAACTGCACCTTTTGGCAAAGCTTCAATCAATTGAGATAGATGAGCTTGATCAGTTACAATAGCTTTTTCTTTAATAGGCATGATAAGTCCATTAGACCTATCAACGATTTCCATTACTCTTGAATTATATTCTCTTACGACATCTTCTCTAATATTAGCATATTGAGTATTTTGTGAAAAAGTTTCATCAATAAGCTTTACGCTAGCCCCAGCTCCCTTTTTACCAGAAACTTCTACTCCAAAACTAGCAAATTTCAAAGCAGATAAGTTAAATAAAGAATGAAAATCTTGAACAGATAATTCAGGGGCATCTTTAAATGATTGACGAATAGCATAATGTACTATATGCTTACTAAGCCATGGTGGAATTTCAGCTTCATTGTATCCAAATTCAACTAACTTTGCTTGTAATCTTTCTATATCTGATGCGTTTACCCTAACGTCATTCAATGTTCTTTGATACTTACCAGCTATCTTTTGTAAAGAATGTACTCTTCCTAAAAATCTTGTTAATTCAGCGGCTTTTTCTCCATCAGCTCCATCAATTTTAATTTGTCTAATATCTTCAACTAATAAAGATCTGCTAGTCCCTGTTTCTCTTTGAAGAATTCCAGCTCCACTTAGATATGCTCTAAGATTATCTCTATTTGAATATTCTGGGCTAAATATTTCAATAATATCCCTTGTATTCCTTATTGCTTTATTTCTAGCTAATATATGAACATAATCATTAAGATTGTTAGAAAATGAAAAATCTGATATATGAGAACTTTTATTTCTAAATAAATTATTTATACTAGCTTCCTCAGAAGATATAACATTATATATTTTTTCTGCGGATACCTCACTATTAATTTCTACATATTGCCCTTGTTCCTTAGAATTAAATCTTACTTGTTGCAATGTATGAGCTACATCTTTTACAGATCCAAAACTATCAAATTTAGATTCTAATTCTCTAACAGCTTCTTCCCCTTTTAAACCATTTAACCAAGGCAGCTTACCTTCTCTAGCTTTATCTCTTAAAGATGGGCTTATATCTACCAATTCAGGGACTCTTAACTTTCTATTTTTTTGTTCAGTAGTTATTAAAGGAGTTTCTTGCCCTGTTCTTGGATGTACATATACTAAATCTTTTAAAGAGCTTATTATTCCCTGAAAGTTATCTTCAAATCCTTTTGTCATAGCTTGAGATTCTTCTTCTTTCCACTTTTCAACCAAATGATCTTGTTTAAGATTAATATCTGGACTAACCTCTTTAAATACATCAACTACCCTTTTTGCTGATTCTTTAGATATATCGTCTAAAGACCTCATAGAAGCTCTTCTTCCATTTAAAAGTTTATAAATTTCTTCAAATTCTATATTTCTATTTTCAGGAACAGCTATACTTTGAGATCCTCTTTCAATAGGTCTAGTTGTAATTTCATAATCATCAGATATTATTCCTTCTTCTTCAGCTTTTTCTATAACTTTTCTATATTTTTCTCTGTGAAAAGGATTTGTCCATTCGTTTTCAGGCAATTGTAGTGATGGAATAAATGAAATCTGATCTGGTCTATATCTAAGATATGTAAGATTTTCTCTAGCTAATTTTATATCGTGAGAGTATCTATTTAAATCAAATTTACTAGCATTATTATGTCTTTGTATAAAAGCTCCTATTAAAAAGTGTGGTAATATATCATCTACGCCCATTTCTTCATCATGTGCAAACATATTATAAAAAGAGTGAGCATTAAATAATAATCCACCTAATAACATTCTAGGCCAAACTTGAGCAAAATTTGCAGCTTCTTGTTTAGTAGCTAACCTAATTAATTCTTTACCCCATTCTTTTCTTTGAGGTTCAAGCCATGAAATCATAGCTTTTTTATAATCATCACCAAATTTTGATTTTGCTCTTAATAACAATTTATTAGCTGCTTGTTCTGGATTTGCATTTACGCCAAGGTCATCTAATCTGAATATATGATTTTTACCTTTATATAAAATATTAGCTTCTGCTGTTTTCTTACCACTTCTTATCTGAGACTCTCCCATAAATTTCATTGACGAAGCTAATTGAAGGTCAGACATTTTAGAATAAGGAGATTTTTTCCCAAAAGCAGCTCTTACGGCTGGTTTAAAATCACTAAACCATTTTGATGATTTTCCCGCTGGTTTTAATAGACTTAAAGATGAAAAAGCTAATCCATTTATAGACCCCCATAAAGGAGCTGTAAAATCAAAATGCCCATCTTCTATTGTAGAAACACTTTCAAAAACTGTATCAATAAAACTAAACATAACCACATCATTAATCGCATGCCCCAACCATTTAGCATACTTAGTATTACCATACTTAGCTAACGCAAGAGATTTAAAATCTTGCAATGGTCTACGAAATACTTCTTTCGTAAACATACTTCTAATAGCTTCAGCTTCTTGAGAACTTTTTATAGCTCCAGTTCTAACACCGTTTCCTACATATTGATTTACATAATCAGAAACTTTATTAGCAAATTTTTCTCTAATAACTTCATCTGTATCGGATTTACGAACAAGATTTTCATATCCTTTAGTTACTTTTCTAACTGCTCTATCACTTAATCCCCCATCTTTACCTGCTTTTCGCATTGTTTTTAAGATAGGATCAATACCTTGAGTTCCTTTTACAACCTTAGGAATTACTTTAGCAGCTAATTTTTGAGTAACCTTAGCTCCAATTTTCATAGGAGCACCAGCTACAAACCCTCCAAAACCTCCAATTGCTCCTGTCCATTTAGCTAAAGGATCTTCAAAGTCTAGGAATTCTTCTTCTTGTACTAAAGCTCCCGGTACACCAAATAAACCAGTATCAACTAAACTCCAAAGACCTACACCTACTGCATTTAAAACTCCAGACTCTGGGTTTTCTTTTCTAGATCTTTCATACCAATCAGGGTATTGTCCTTCAGCGGCAGACTTCCAGAGTTCTTCTAAACTAGACTGAGGGGATGCTAGATTAATTTGAGGGGAAGATGTAGCCTTTGAAACTTCATCTCTATCCTCCAACTGATCTAAAAAATTTTGCGTTAGTTGGTCAATAGGCACTATAAAATACCTCTATCTAAATTTAGGCGGATCCCACTTAATTTGCGGTACACTCTTTCGTTTTTTCTCTGCTATATCCTCAGCAGCTCTAAGCAATTCATCATCTGGCCAAACGCCAGTTTGCCACCAAAGGCCAGCTTTTTGCAAAGGATCAATACCAAAATGCGTAACTCCTGGCAACATTGCAACTTCTCCGCTTCTTATAGCTTCCTCTCTACTTAACATTGCTAATTCTCTAGATTGTTCCATATCGGAATCCGCAGATTGTTGTAAAGAATCTATTTCATTGTTAATCATTGATATTACTTCATCCTCATCTTTAATTAAAGCTTTTTGAGTTTCATCTAAATCAACACCCCTACTTTCCAAAGCTTTTGCTGCTGAAATTTGCGAGGTTACTGATTTTAAAACGTCTTTCTTTTTATTAATAAGGTTCAATGAATTTTTTCTTCTCCCCGTTACACCTTTTAACCTACCTTTAAGTATATCTCTTTTTGCATCAATATCTGACAATTGTTCTTCGATATCACTTAACTCTTCGTCAGTTTTACCTCTATCTTTCATTATCTTTAAAGCTTCTTCAGTTTTTGAAGGAACGTCTTTATATATACTAATTGGACTTTGTATATCATAATCACCTGAAGCGAACTCAGTAACTTCTTGCGCAATATATTCTTCAGAGTCTTTAGCTCTTTTTGCTGAAGCTGTTAATTCCATTAAACCAGATTCAATACCTAGGTTTGTAAAAGCATCAAATAAATCATTTTGTTCAGGGGACGCTTGTTTGGTAGCTATCGCTACCGATGAATCATACAGATTAGATGCTAAACTTAAAACTGCATCTGGGTTTTGAGCACTGTAATAACTCCAAATAGCGGTTGCTATAGAATCTGCTTGGTCTTTACTAATACTTTTTTTAAAGTATTGTTTACCCCTAAGATTGCTTGCCATTTTTTGAATAGATCTATCAGCTGGCTTTCCTTCTTCTGTTTCTATATATACGCCAGACAGCCCTGTTGATGTTAAAAAGTTTTGTGCTATTTTTGGTTTTTCTTGTTGCACTACCTTACTAGCTAATTCTAAATTACTTCTAGCTTCTGAAATTTTACTTTGCCTAAACTGATTCTCTGCTTGCATAAATTGAAGAGCTGTTTGCACATCAAATCTTCTACTGCTTTCTTGACTTTGTAAAACTTGATTAACTGATCTTAATATATCTGCTGATGTAGCCATTATCCAAAAAATCCTTGATTAGCTCGTTGATTTGCTAATCTTTTCATGTTTTCGTATCTTTTTCTTTCTGAAATTAAGTTTGCTTTTTCTCTTTCATAATTCGAAGCTAAAGTTCCTTGTTTTGAGCCTAAAGTAGAAAGCATACTTTCTTTTACACTACTATATTTTTTTTCAATTTTATCCCACAATGAAGTTTCTTTTTCTTCTAAAGTTCCAGAAAGAGCTAAATTTGCTTTACCTACTGCTTCAGATGATGATTTTTTTATATCTGATTTTTGTATTCCAGTTGCTTCAGCTAAGTTTTCTACTTCCATTCCGTATTCTGTTACATTAGCTTGAGTTGATAATCCGTATGATTTATCCAACAATTTTTGAGATTCCTCAACAGCTTGTATTCCTTCATTAGCTAACATTATTTCATTTTCTGCTAAATTTCGTTGTTCGTGAAATCCAGAAACAGCTGAGTATGCTCCCATTCCTATTTGAAAAGCAGTAAACGGATCAATAAATTTTTCTTCTAATCCAGTTTCAGGGTTAATAGTTCCAGAACCCATAGCATCCACTAGTTTCTCACCCTTCATTCCGTACATATCCATTAACATTTTTTCTTTAGGATTAACATGCCACAATTCACCTTTAGATGTCTTTGCTATGTCTGAATCTCCATATCTGCCTTTTTTAGCCAATTCAGATAAATGATTCTGTGCTAATGATTTATTATTCATTATTCTGCGTACTCATATAACCATGATTCTTGTTTTCCATCAATATCTCCATATATAATAGATCCTATATCAAACCCTCTTTCTTTTGCCATTCTAAATGCTTCATGTACATTTTTTACTTTAAATGGATTTTCTGATACCGACCCTAGATTATCTTCTTTATTCATTCCTAAAACTTTTCTAACTCCCTTTGTTAATGATCCTGCTATATTAAAATTATCAGAATTAGTTGCTTCGTCAAACAATGTAGGAGTTTTAAATTTTTCTAAGAATGAAGAATCTCCTCCATATTTAGAAATTCCAGCCGCTAAAGTTACATCTTCTCTGCCTAATGTATAAGAAGAATCTCCTTCTCCAAATCTATATTGTTTTGTTTGAAAAGCTTGTTCAAGTGGATTTAAATCTTCCCACAATTCCCCTTTAGACCCAACTTCTACAGCCTGCAACGGAGATCCATCTTCTCCTAACATTCTTCCTACTCTAGAAGTATCTAATTCAAATTCTTGTTTAGCTTTATATCCACCCCACAATGTACTTCCTAATTCTGCAGCTGCTAAAGCTGTATCAACAGCAGTTTCTCTTTGTGCTCCTCTTACCGCAGAAAATTCTCTTTCAAAATCAATATCTCCATATATGTCTTGAAATAAATTTTTACTAGCTTCATATCCACCAGAAGCTTTACCTGCCCCAAGATGCGCTGCAAATGCTTTTTTTCCGTTAGCCATAACTTTCTCCCAATTTACAAAATTATTTTATATTGTTCTACTCGTTTATTAATCATTATGAAGCATGAGAGCTTGTATCAAATTTTACTTCAGCTGTCTCTCCAAATGGTTGAAAAAAAATATTTACTCTATTTTCAAAATCTACATACGTTGTACTACTAGCTGTATATGAAAATAATTTTAAACGTACCACTAAATCATAAGCTGAAACATTATGAGATGGAGTTGAATACACTGTTACACCACCAGCTTCTTGACTATTTTGAGCTGCATTAAACGCATGATATCCAAAAATATCTACATCAGCTAAAGGACTAAACCATGTATTATTTGCTACAGCACTTAAATCACTACCAAAACTTAAATTTGTACCAGAGCCAGCATCATATTTACCTGTATTTATCATGCTGTCTGTTGAAAGTTGGTTGTCACTTAATTGTGTTTGAGCATTAGAAGTATAAGGATAAACAACAGCAACTGGTGTCTGACCTGACTCAGGGGATGAATCGTGAAAATATCTAGTTCTATCCATTCCAGAAGCTGAATAATCCCAATAATCTGTACTATGCCCATAAGAATTGTTATGTCTTGATAAAAGAGTATGTCTTACAAAACTTTGACATTTTGGATGTATCCAACTATCAGCCCATGTATTAGAATCTTCGTTAGAGAAACCTTGTGTTCTCAATTCTCCTGTTGTCCAATAATGATTTTCGGTATTAGTGCCTCCGCCTGCGTTGGGAGGAGACGAGTCAGACGTTACAGGAATTGCAGCTCCTAAAGAAGCGGCTGCTGTTACATGAAAGCAACATACATCATAATCACCAATTGATTTATTTCTACCTGTTCTAAGTTGACCAGCTGCATTCCCACCCGAAGGGTCATCTACTGGGCTACTTGCATTGATAAAAGGAGTGGCGGTCATCAAATCGGCTGGTATATCTTCGCCTGTCCCACCGTTAGTCTGGGCGGGGTTCCAGTTTTCAAAACAAGCATCAACAAAGTCGTCTTTACCTGTAGAATTTCTTACAATTACATATAACAAACCAGTAACAATCCTATTATGAGGTATTCTTCCAAAATAATCAACAGTAGTTGTAACTAAAGACCCCATTATTAATACCAACTATTATTATCAACATTAGCACCAGGCTCCAATTGATGAAACCCAACACAACTAAAATTTTGCTGATAATCAGCTACTCCACTTGTATAATGACACCCGCTAGTTGGTAGTACATAGAAAGAATACGGATTAGTAAGAGCTTGCGCATGGTTTTTAACCCTAAGACTATCTTCTGAGCCATCGATTCTAAATATTTCTGCGTTCCCAGCGTCTTTAAATACTGCGTCTCCAACATTCCCCCCAGTATCAACAAATAAATTTAATGATTGCTGACCTCCATCTGAAAACACAAAATTACCACCATCTGCATTAAATTCAATATCATCTGAACAATCCAATGTAAAAGCTCCTGTTACATCAATCTCAGGTGTACTATCCACATTAAATGTAAATCTAGTAGTTGAACCATCATCCATTGTAATCTGGTCACCGTCAGCCGATAAAACAATATCTCCACTAGAATCTAGTGTAACCGTTGTTCCTGCAAGCTCAGATGTACCATCTGCGGTTATTTGAATATTAGCAGCAGCTGCATCATCATCAACTGTCGTAAATGTCGTTGCACCATGAGCCGTTGTGGCTATTGAAAAGTTATCACCTGAGTCTGCGGAACTCATAATCTTTAAATCAGTGCCACCATCTGTTGTTGTAATCTCTATTCCATTATTTGTATCAGCCCCAGTAACTACAAAACTTGCCCCTAGATTTGTCAATGTTCCTTGAGCATTGGCAGAAACAACATCCATATCAATACCTGTCATGTTGACATTGGAAGCAACATGATTGGTTGCAGCGTCATTCATATCAATATCAAATCCTGTATATATCCCTGTCTCCCCATCATCCATAACACCACTTTTATCAAAATCAAGATGAAACGATACAACAGTTTCATCCTCAGTGTGACTATCATCATGATTTATATATATAGCATTTCCAGTTGTAAGAGCTCCAGAAGTTATATTTAAAATGTTTCCAGTTGTAGCAGATGTGGAGGTAACATCCACAACATTTGCAGTTGTTTGAGAACCATTAATATCAACTCCAATAACATCAACATCTGCTGAATCAATTTTTAATGCTGGGTTTGCAGCGGTACTTGCTTGTGTAATTACTACTGCACCCAATGCATCAACAACAAACCTGTCTGTAGCTGAACTGTTTTCTACTACAAACGTAGATGTAGCTACATCATTACCAAGTTTACATATAACATCTCCAGTTCCATTTGGACTCAATGTCAGACTTGCGTTTGATGTTTGAGGAGCAGCTAACCAACTACCACTACTATTAGTGAATTTTAATTCATGTGTTGCACCAGCTTGAAATTTTATATCATTACCAGCAGCATCTAGAGTTATATCAGCAGAACAATCAATTGAAAAATTTCCTGTAACATCTATTTCTGGTGTTGCATCTATATTAAATATCATACTACCTGTGTTTGATATAAAATTTATTTGTTCACCAGATGTGTAAAGCTCTATATCAGTGCTAGAAGCAGATGATAATCTAAGAGTATCTCCATCGTCATATTTTATATCACCAAACGTTGTTGTATTATCAACAAATCTTATTCTATTATCACCAGCATCATCAGTACCAGCTTGATTGGCAATAAGTTTTAATTCACCACCAGACACACTTAAAGTTTGACTGTTTGCAGTTGATATTATATAACCATTTATATTTATATTATCAATTTGAGCTTCTGTAACTGCTGAGTTTGTACCTAATGTAACAGCGTCAATTGTTCCACCATCAATATCAAATGCACTTCCTTCAATCTCAACAGAACCTGCTTCAAGTTTTTTACCAAGAGTAATTTTTTCTCCACTATCTGTGGTAACAAATGTTAAATATGCATTACCTGCTTCTTCAATAATTAATGCACTTGCTTGATTATCAGGAATCCTAATTGAATTTTCACCAGCAGCTGTAAAGTTAAGAGCTGCGTCACCAGATATACTTAACCCACCAGCAATAATTACATTATGGTTTGCATCAATGGAAAATGAATTATTAGCAAGAGTTCCATCAAAATCTGCATCAGTATTTATAACAAAAGCATCAGCAGAATCATCAATTCCCATGATTGTTTTTAAAGTTGAATGCCCCCATGTAATGCTTCTATCAGATCCATCTGCGTCAGAACCAATCGTCATTACACTATTCATTGACCTTGTTCCATCAACAAGAAGATATTGAGTATGATCATCATCACCAAGACCAGACAATCCACCATGGACGTTAACTCCAGTTCCTGCTCCAGAACTATTAGAACCAATAATTCTTATAGGTGGCATTTCACCAGAAGAAGCAATAGCTACCCATTCTCCACTTGTTTTAACATATTCTACTGTGCCAGAGCCATCAATCTGTCTAAAGGATATATCTCCATCATACCCTTCCCTATTATCTGGTTTACCAATTCCAGACGTAGGCTGTTTAGCTTTCTGATGTAATAGTTTTCTATCTTCTCTAGTTAATGGCATTATTTTATATGTTTCATTCTGTATACTATACTTATATCATTTATTTCAAATGTAGATAGAACTGTACCATCAGTAGTAAATTTTAAAGCAAATGAATATATATTATTTGCTTCGCTTGAAGTATTTGGAACTAGAGTAGCTTGCGTCCATCCCCCGCCACCAGCGTTATCTAATTCATAAGAACTAAAATTTGTTCCATTTTTAAATAATTTATCAAAAGACGTTTCTCCATTTACATCATATTTAACTTGTACATTTGTAGTTCCACCTGTTTTATAAGTGATGTATACTTTATGTATTTTTTTTCTTACACCCGGTTCTCCAAAATCAATATCAGGTGTTTGGTATGTAAAATTAGTAGAAGATACTTGAGGCGATGTTAACCATGTATTTATATCTGTATCTGTTGAATCTATATAAAATAAATCTTGATCTGCGTTTAATGCGAAATTAGTCATAGCAGTTTGTTCAGATAATCTACCAGACCCCTTTGTCCAAGCTTGCAATATAAGATCAAAAATAAATACATCATTATTTTCATTTTTAATAAGTATATGTCTTTTCTTTGGTATATAACCAATCATCGCACTTGACATATCAGAGTCATCAGAACTTCCATCTTCACCATCTGTAATAAACGCTTCCCAATCAGTTTCATTAATTATTCTAATACCACCCTTTTCAAGTAAATTATGCACTTGTTGTCCATCGTAAAAATATACTCCATGTATATTAAACCAAGCAATCCCTTGATCTGTTTTAGTAGTGTGGTAATCAAAAGAACATCCTTTATTTCTATAAGTATCTTCTAAAAATTCTACGTTATCAGATACATTGATTATGTATAAACTATTTTTTTTAAATTGAAGTATTCTATCAGCATACGCTTCTAATTTAACAATATCTTCTCCATCTCTAATTACAACATCAATAATACCATGTCCCTTTGGAAATGTATCAAATTTATTTACTTGACTTTTTAACATTCTATCTGGATGTGTTTTACCATCTTGTTTTATATTGCCTACATAAGCTCTTCTTCCGTGAACAACAACTGTTTTATACTTAGCTTCTAAAGAAGTGACTTCACTAGAAAAGCCATTAATAACTTTAAATGTGTCCACTATATTAGACGCAATTGGATCAATGTTTTTTATTATTGCTGTTTTACTTAAAATTGGAGCAGTCGTATTAGCCGTATTAGCCATATCGTATGCAAGAGTGTCAGATTCAGGCGTCCATTTAAATCCTTTGTCTACAAAATCAAGTTCTCCTATAAGAAAGTAATTATCGTTTTCTTGATTTTTCCAATATAATCTAGAACCTGTTAGTCTTTTATTAAGACCGTATGCATTACCAGCCCCTACATTTGAGCAAATATACGCATCAAAACTAAATAATATTGAAGATCCTACAATATTTATTTCGTTTCTATTATTAGGAGCTGAACCAGTGTCTACATCATCAAATAAAAAAGGTAAAGATTCTTGCCTTGTATCATCATATAAGTATGTATGATGAAATGTATATGAACCAGGTTGAAAAGCATCAACGCCTAAAGCCCCTCCATTAGAACAAAGTACAGGGCCTGACATATAAAAAGTAGGAGATGCATTTCCAGCATTGCCAGTTTTTTGTTCAGCGACAAAAGCCCAATCCGTTATTGAAGAATCTATACCTCCACTTGCAATTGTACTTACATTATTAGTTGCACATACTAACAAATTCCAGCAATCAGCAATTAAGTCAGATGCTGGAAATTTCCAAATAGAATCAGTCAGATTAGTATACACTTGTTTTAATTTAGCTAATTCAGCAGAACTAATAAAAAATCCAAATACTACACTTTGTTCATCTGTAACTGTGACACTATCATGGGCGGCATCAGCTACAATTCCCGATATAGCGTTAGTACTTGTGGTTACTTTTACATTATTATCTCCAAATAAAGGATACAAATCTGTATTATCGGCTAATGTGACATATGTGCCACCGAAGTCAGAAGCCGTATTTGGAAGTAAATCTATTGTTTGAACTCCAACTCTTAAATTAACAGCGCTATGCACAGCTACATCAGTCCCAGAATTATCAATTACATTTCCAATGTATTCAAGACCATCTGAATTAACACCATTTGTATCTCCACCTGCGTGAGGCGTTGATATTAAACATTTACCAGTAGTTGGTTTTGCTAGTTCTTGATTTGTATCATACCATCCAATTGCCCCGGAATCAGCATTTATACTATCAAATCTTTCATCTGTTATATATCCAAACCATCTAGTTTTAGCTGCTAAATTTTTATCTCCTACACGAAGAACTCCATCAGCCGAATAATATAAAGGATCTATTGCTTGACCTGGATTAATAAGATCAGCATCCCAACCTTCGCTATCCTTACCATCTACCTTGTTACCCCCACTATCATAACTAAATATTAATGTTTCATCATCCGATCCTCCATCTAACTGTCTATCACTACTCATTACAAACAAACCTTTGTTTTTTGTACTTAAAGGTGTGTGTGTAAATGAGTTGCCAGAACCATCTGTGAGAGATGATTTACCCATCAATTTTAATCTACCAACAGAATCAATTGAGCAATCAATCATAGAAGGCGATTGCCCTTCTCTCAAATCTCTTGGATCTGAGTCGGAATTTATACCTCCATGGAATTGTTTTATTTTAAATACTTGTTTAGGCATCTTCTTCTAATACAAATTCTTGCATTATAATATCTTGAGCATGCTCTGGAAGATCACATATACAAGTTAAATCTTCATCTTCGTTATCGTGATCAAACATATCAATACGAAGACCTCTTTCAGCCCCTTCTATGAGGCCACCTCTTCCTACTCGTACTTTTTCGTGTTCGGATTCCGATACGGAATCTTCTTGTTCAAGTACTCTTTGCGTTTCTGACATCCGCCACACTCCTTTATTAAGCCACCGGTTAACTTATTGATCGCCCTACTAACAGTGTCACCGATACCTTTATCGTGATTAAATAAATCTACTCTACTCATTATTTTCTTAGCTTAGATCTAATTAAAGAATCTAAAACTACGCTATCTTGACCGGTAGGGTTATACAAAGAACCTTTTCGTATGTAATTACCCCATACCTTAGATTCCCTATCACTCATTGGTTCAATAGGCTTTTTTTTTGATTCTTTTTTTACGCATTTTTTTGCTTTTGCGCTATAAACTTCACCAGAAGGACATTTATCAACTTTTTTCTTTTCAGCCATATTATATTTCCTTTTTAAGTTTCCAGTTTTAAGATTGCTTCCTGATCCAACATCTTTTGATGATACATCACTTATTCCTATCACATTAGCCATTATTTTTCTGGGCTATAAAAAATATTATCTTTTGGCCGCTTTCCTTTTTTAACTCGGCCTTTTGCCCACGAAGGGCTATAATCTTTTGCCGTACCTCCTTGAGGTAAAGCTTTTTTTTGAAAATGTTTTTTACAGGCCACTCTATCGCTATCAGATTCAGCACTTTTAAAACAATCAACTATTGATTTATAACTTAATTTACCTTTTTTTGGCATTTTTTACTCCTTTATTTTTTATCAAATAAACCTGCCAATATATCTGTGATAGCATCAACCATTTTTTCAAATAATTCTTGCTCTTTATCCTCAGGTATAAAAGGAAGATTAATCTTTGCGTTAATCGCAGAAGCTATTTTTTCTTCCATTTCTTTTGAGTTTAAAGCAGACATCATGTCATCTTTTACTTTATCAGCTTGAGCTTCAGCAGCTGCTACTAACATTGATTTTAAGTTCATTTTAATTTCTCCCGTTTATTCTAGATAAGGCTCCTTTTACTTCCATCATTACATCTGAAAGATCGTGAAGTTCCCCTACCATTGTTTCTCTGTGTCTTAAAGATGAATCATCAGATTTATTCCAACGATCCAACATCTTTATTAATATTGATTGCATATTATCAATTTTTGTTTCAGCTTTTGCTAAATGCTGTCTTATATCATCTAAATCTTCTGATTGATCTTTTTGACTATTAATCAGATTCATTATCATATAAATAAATAAAGCAACGATTACTCCTGTTGCTCCAGTCTTTCCGTATAGTTCTATCATTTCACTCATTTTAATTCTCGTAACATTTCTTTTATTTCAGATATATCAGAAGACATTACTTCTAATTTTACTTCAATAACATCTTTATTTGCCTTTTTAAGTCTTAAATCTTTTATCTCACTTTCAACATAATCAAGTTTGCTTTGACTACTTCCCCATAATACGGCAAGAGCCATAAGGGTAATCACAATACTCCATATATTTCCTAAAGAAAATCCATTACTTATTTTCATTGACATCTAAATTACCGTCCATATCGTAATTACCCTTTATTGCTTTTAAGATTCTGCTATTTCAGATTCTTTAGGCTTTTTTTCATCTTTCTTTTCTAAATCAACTCTAAGAGCATCTACAAAAGCTTGTCTACCAAAACGTAATTGAACAAGATTGAACTCTGAAGCTGCAATCTTTCTGCTCAAATCATCTATATGGTTTACCATTGCTTTTTGCTCATCACTAAGATCTGATTCTTTATATTCTTTATCAAATATGTTAAT
>TARA_R100001594_G_scaffold21712_2_pt1 | contig 23614 bp, 19 predicted proteins | sample TARA_R100001594 | Tara Oceans TARA_R100001594 (sample SAMEA2622752) | marine metagenome | biome: marine biome (ENVO:00000447); feature: marine epipelagic mixed layer (ENVO:xxxxxxxxx); material: "saline water (ENVO:00002010), including plankton (ENVO:xxxxxxxx)" | depth 150 m | reverse complement strand
AATGAAGACAGTAATGAAATGCAAAACTTTACATTAGTAGAAACATTAAAATGGATTATTAATAAAGAAAATAAATTCGTAAATGTAAGAACTATTAAAGAAATAAACTCTGAAAGAAGTCTTCTAACATTTCAAGAATACTTTTCTTTTCAAGATGAAGATGATGCTATAAATGATTTAGTAGAACTTTATGGTGATGAATGGGGGAAAGCAGCTTGGATAGAACATTTCTTAAATGCTTCAGAAGCAGTGAGAGTATTTATAGAAGGATCTGATAATAAAATTCTTTTTAAAGAAATTGAAGACTTATTCAAATTTGTTGAAGATGGATTTGATTTTGTTGAAAAAGAAGAAGATGAATCAAAAACTATAAATAAAGAGAATCTGATAGCTCAAACAATAAGAAATATGGAAACACATGATGCCATAAGAGAAGGAACTGGAATGTTGGAAGCTTTAGAAGATATGGATCATGAAAGTTCTGAAGAAGAGTATGAACTAACTGATTTAGAATCTGAAATGAGACAATGGACAATAACTCAAAACCAAAGAAGGAGAAGATAATGGTAGTTGATGAAAAAGAAGCTAATTTTTATATTAGTGAAAAGGATTGGAATACAATCCAAAACTATTCAAGGTATGCCTGGGAAGAACATGGTTCAGAAATAGGTGGATTTCTTATTGCTGAAGTAGATAAAGATAGTAAATGGAAACTTCATAAACCAGTTATACTTGAACAAACTATAAGTGCTGGTAATACAGTTTTAGACAAAGATGCTTGTTCTGAATATTATGTTAAAACAGCACTTCAGATGAAAAAGAAACCTTTTCAATTTGTATGGTGGCATAGTCATCATACAATGAATGTGTTTTGGTCTGGAACTGATTTAACAGCAATAGATGAATTTAGTCAAGGAACTATGTCTATATCTTTAGTAGTAAACTTAAAAGAAGAATATAAATTAAGAGTTAATTTATGGAAACCTTATAAGATGCATAAAGATGTAGAGATGGATATTATTAGAAAAGATAAAACCAAAAAGGTTCCTAAATCTATTTCTGATAAAGTAGATGAACTATGCAGTAAACCTCAATTAATAACAACTCATTATTATCATGGTGGAAAATATACATATAATGGAAATTATAGGTGGTCTAACGATGATAGTAAACAACAAACTATTTTTAATGATTCTTTTGAAAAAGATGATAAAGAAATGGTTCAGTTAGAAGCATTAATTGATGCAGTATTTATAGATTATCAAATGGATAATAACTATAAACAATATCTTGAAAGAATGAATACTATTAATACACAATTAGAAGAAAAACAAAGTGAATTAAGAATAGGAATTTGTAAAGATAAAGATATACTATTTGATGCAATCAATTATCTTCCAGCAGATTCTTGGATACACTTAAAAGATATGCCTTGGAGTGTAGATGATGCAGCCATAGAACAAGAAATGGATTCTTTAATATGGCCAAAAGATAAGCTTTCAACAGAAAAAGAATTAGAAGCTTATCAAAAAGCAAAGGAGAAAACTGATGTTATCACAAAGGTATAATGGAATAGTTGATAATTTCCATACTCATACTTATCATATATTAGGTTGCGGTGCTATTGGTAGTGCCGCAGCAACTCAATTAGTTAGAATGGGTGCTTTAAAACTTAAATTATATGATAGAGATGAAGTAAACAACGAAAATTTAGGTGTTTCTATGTTTCGTATAGATGATATAGGAATAACTAAACCAAAAGCACTTATGTCTATATGTTTAACTATTAATAATAATGTTAATATAGAATGTATAGAAGGTGATTTTGAAAATTACATGCCAGAAGGCAATGATATAGTTATTTTAGGTTTTGATTCTATGAAAAGTAGAAAAGAAGCAGTAGAATCTATATTAAAGCTGAAAAAGCCTAAATACCTAATTGATGGTAGAATGGGGGCTGAGCATTACCAGCAGTATGTGTTTGATAATCCTACTTTGTCACAATATCTAAAAACTTGGTATAGTGATGAAGAAGGTAGTCAAGAACCTTGTAATGCAAAAGCAACATCTTATTGTAGTAATATGAGTGGTAGTTTTATAGCAAATACCATTAGGAAATTGTTAAAAGAACAGCCCTTTAATAAGGAAATATCATTTCATTTTCCTACAATGATGTTGGAAGTTAAATAATATATTTTCCATATATTAATAAAATATAAATAATGTGAATACAAACCACTCACGGACAAAGTTGAATAGGACTAACGTGGTTCAACAGTATTTATCTGTAGCCCTTTATTGGGAATGATAAAACTGTATTTGCATTATTTATATTTTTATCTTATATTATATGGTTAAAATTAAACTTAAAATGAGGAATAAAAATGCAATACTCAGAAATGTCCGAGTCAATTAAAAATATTGCTTCAGCACAAGTAAAAGTGCAAAAAGAAATAGAAGATATTGGTAAGGATGCCAAAGGTTATGGTTATAAATACACTTCTTATGATACATTAGTTAAATATTTAAGACCATTGCTAACAAAACACGGAATATCATTTATTCAAATGCCAATAGGCAGTAAAGAAGAAGTAGGATTAGAAACTCTTTATATGCACACATCTGGTGAATGGATCAAAAGCACAATGAAATCACCTATTGTTGATAGTAGACAAATGAATACTTATCAATCAATTGGTAGTGCTATTACATATTTTAGAAGATATAGTTTATCAGCTTTTGTTGGAATCGCAAGTGATGAAGATAACGATACACAATTAATTAAAAAATCTACAGTTACAGTTAAACAAACTACAGATTTAGATAAACTTGTTAAAGAAATGTATAAAGTCGGTTCATTAGACGCAAATGCAAAGGCAAGATATGATATTAATAGAAGTGAAGGACATTTTGACAATAAAGATAATTGGCAAAAGTCCTGGGATTCATTAAATGTCGTTCATGATAAATGGTTAGAAAGTCAAGAAAAAGAAAAGAAGGAGTCTAAATAATGGCAATCACAGGTACTAAAATAGCAAATTCAAGTAATGGTAAAAATTATTTTGTTAATAAATGCACTATTACTGAAGTTGTTCAACAAAAATCACAATTTAGTGATACAAGTTTAAAAGTTTCTTTAGAAGATGAAAGAAATGGATATACTTATACTTGTTTCATTAATCAAAACTTTGAAAAAGATACTAATGGTATTGTAACAGATCTAAAATTTCCAGATGATGTTAATACATTGTATTTAGCATCTGGAAAAGATTTAAATGTTTCAGACGTTGGTGAAATAAATGTTGAAGAACTTGAAGGAGCACAAGTTGCTTGTTTAAGCTATGAATCAACAGGTAAATATAAAAGAGCAATTTGGAGTGTAATGTCATCATGGGATGATACTGATAAACTTGAAGCAAAATTTGCTGAACAAGTTAAAAAAGGTTATCCTAAAAACTATAAAAGAGATACAGTTATAGTTGACGGTGAAAAAGTAGCCGTTGATGATTTACCATTCTAATGAAAGCTAAAGATATTATACTTCTTTGGATTGAAAATCAATACCGAAACCGTGAGAAAGTCTTCTGGAGTTATGACTTCGAAAGTGTAATTCATAATTATGGAAGACTTGCTCACAGAAAAGTGCATACTCCAAGTACTTATTCTAGGGCATTTAGAACAATTCGTTCAAGTGATGATTTAGAAAAAAGAGGATATAAGTTAGTTACACTTAAACCATCTAAAGGGAGAAGTAAAGGATGGAAAATAGAGAAAATACAGTAGAAGTTGTATACGGAGATATAACCAAAAGAAACAATATTGAAACTTTAGATTCTTATGAAAAAGCAGTTAAGAAAAATGCATGGAAAAATGAAATGTATCGTTCATACTATTCTTTTCCAAAAGAATTTAAAGATTATGTTGATGAAAACGAATCTGTAAAACAATATAATGGATCTATTTACTTAGATTATATTTATATAGATATAGATAAAGGTGATATCGATGATATTAGTTTTCAAGGATACGTAATGGATTGTATATCTCAGTTATTTGATAAAGGAATAATGGCTGAAGATATTAATGTTTGGTTTAGTGGTAATGGTTATCATCTTAAATTAAAAAATGTTTTTGGATTACAACCAAGTAAGGAATTAAATACAAAATTGAAATTAACAATGGATAAACATTTCGGATTTGGAGATTCAATCTATGATAAAACAAGGATTATTCGTTCTGAATGGTCTTTGAATAAGAAAACAAATTTATTTAAGATTTGGATACCAATAGATTTAGTAGGAGAAATGTCCTATAAAGAAGTTCAGCAAATTTCAAGTGACAAATCTAATTATAAAAAATGGTCAGATAGTCATAATAATTTTTGGGATACTTTCTTTAAAGAAGAACATTTTGAACCATACTTACAATCTATGATAGTTGCATCGCCTACCATCGTCACTAATGGTAATGGTAAAAAAGGTGAAGTAACTACAGTTGTATCTTGTATGCAACACGTATTCAACGAAGGACCTATTAAAGGTTCTCGTAATATGAAATTAATGAGAATGACAAGCTCTTATAAAAGAGCTGGAGTTCCATTATTAGTTGCTTTAAATGGAATGATAACATGGTCTAGTGGCACGTTATCTGAACAAGAAGTAGCTAGAACAGTTAAAAATGTATATGAAGGTAATTATGTTTATGGATGCAATGATACTATTATGGCAGAGTATTGTGATCCACAATGTATATACTTTAAAAGAAAAGATTATACAAATGAAATTAGCAGTATAGATCAACTAGAAGCTAATTTAAGAACATATATTAATACCAATTTAATAGAATTATCTATTGATTTAGGTAATATATTTAATGTTCCTTCATTTACATTTAAACCAGGTGAATTGATTATTTTTTCAGGTGATACTGGATTAGGTAAATCAGCTTTCATTCAATATGTAGTAGCAAAAGCATTGAAAGATACTTTATTTCTATCTCTTGAAATGAAAGAAGAATTGACATTTAGAAGATTTGTTCAAATTGTTAATAAGCAAACTAAAAATTGGGTTGATAATGCATATAAAAATCCCGATATTAGTTTTGCTGATAAATTAAAACATATCAAAATAATGTCAATAGCACCTAGAGTTGAAGCCATAAAGAAAGTAGTAGCTGAACACCAACCTAATGTATTGGTAGTAGATACTACTGATGAATTACAAGTAGATTTTATTAAAGGAGAAATAGAAAAGCAAAATGTTATAATTGATAATTTAAAACAAATTGCTCAAAAGAATAATGTTATCATTATTGCTATTCATCATTTAAATAAATCAAGTGCAGTTAATAATACTATTAATGTACACTCACTTAAAGGTTCATCTAATATAGTTCAAAAAGCTGACAAAGTATTAATCATTAAAGGAGAAAGATCAGAAATAGTTCGAACAATATGTTCTGAAAAATCTAGAGATGAGGGTAGGTTTGAAATGACAGTTCAATTCAATCCAGAAACTTTTACTTTTAAGCAATTAAAGTTAGGATAATAAACATGTTTAAATATGAAGTAGAAAAAGACAAAGATACAGAGTCAACATTAAGAAAAGTGACATTATTTAAAGTAATATCATTATCTATTGGGACTTCACGCTTTGTTGCACCTATGATTACATTCTATGTAGACATTTGGAAGTTATCAATGCAACTAAGTTTTGCTTGGTTCACTGATAAAAAATATAATGTTACGAAAGTAGAAGGTCCATCAGGTGACGCATAAAAATAAGATACGTGGAAACAATCTCGAAAGAGAATGTGTAAATGTAGCTAAAGAAGAAGGGCTCTCTGCAAAGAGAGCCTATGCTTCAGACGGTAGAGCATTAGGCAAGTCTGAACAAGTAGATTGTTTGGTAGAAAGCTATACCATCCAAGCAAAAAGAAAGAAGAAGGTAGCACAATGGCTTTATCCAGATTTTCATAATGAAGATGTTAATGTGGTAGTAACAAGAATGGATAGAAAAGAAGCATTGGCAATCTTACCATATAAAGAATGGATAAGATTAATTAAAATAGAAAAGGAGCATAATGATGGCAAAAGCAAATCTGACAGCACACGAAGTAGCAATGATAATGAGAACGATTAGTGTGTTCATATCTTTAAATAGAATGGTAAAAGATATAGATCATGATGCATTGTTAGAAGTATTAAAGAAATTAGATAGTCCAGAAAGAAGTGACAAAGAGATCATTAGATCATCAGAAGATCATCATGATTTAACAGATGTTATAGGATATCAGAAATGTGAGGATTGTAATGACTAAGAAAAAAACAGATAATTATTTAGATTTCTATAATCCAGCAGAATTAATGATTGTAAAGGCAGCTTTACTAAACTATAGAAAAGCACCATTTGTTGGAGAAACAGAAAAAGAAATGATTGAAGAAATATTGAAAAGAATTAATCAAGATAATTAATTTGAGGTAGCAATATAGGTATATTATAGACGATGCATCGGTATACTTGAGTTACCTCAATAATTAGTAGAGAAGATCCACTTCGAACAAAGCAATATAGTGTCAGTGGGATTGCTATCTTCTCTACATAATTCCCTTTCCAAGTAATACGCTTTAAAAGGAAGCGGGCAGGTATCCAATCCTGTTTACCCCTTTTAATAACGTTATTACAAAGTCTATTACATAGACTTGTTTAAACAATTGGTTGGCCGATTATATTGTAACAAGTGGAAAGGGAAAGTCTCCTAACAAACTATTTATAGTTTGTTTTCTGAAGGCTGCAACTATTGCTCATTGTTGGTTGCAGCCAAGTTTTAAGAAAAAAAGATTACGAGAATAGTGTTATATGGGAATAAAAAAAATTTTTAGAAGAATCACACAACAAAAACAATGAACTCGATTCTAGGGCTATATATGGGCCTTATTCTTCATTTTCAATATTTGAATCGTCAATTTTCTCATTTCTTCTTATATGTTGACCAAATCTATGCACTGGAACTCCAAACATCCACTCTCCTGCCATTTCAGGCGTTTGATATGTACGTTTTAGATCTCTTGCAACTCTACCAAACGGTGCCCATGTCCAAGCTGTATATTTCCAAAAGGCTTCAAAGTCTGCATTAACCATTCCCACAACTACTGGAACTACAAATCTTGAAGCTGGAGGTGAAACTATTTGTAAAGGATTTAATAAAGGATGTCCATATTGATTATAGAACGCTCTTTCTTTTTGTTGTGGATCACCAAACATTAATTGTGCAAAATCCATACTCCAATTCATAGGAGGTGATAATGCATATTCAAATATGCTAGCAGCAAAGACTGTAGCTAACGCTGCTGTCATAAAGTCTGCACTCAACTGTCTTTCAAATCTTTTTCCAGCTTCAAACTCCATATTTCCATCTGCTATTTGTGCATTTCTAATAACATCTGCACGTCTTCTAATACTATTCCATGAATAAGGATGGAACCTTGTCATAATTCTACCTATTGCAGTATTGGCAAAGTTAGGTCTGTTAGTAGCATGATATATAAACTGAGATGCAGCTACACCACGTTTAGCAAACTCTAATAAGAAAGCTTCTGATACTTCTGTATTACCATTAGTGTCAGTAAATATTTCTTTAGCTTTTAAATAGTGTGCAATAGCAGATTGCATACGTAAATGATATTCAGAATGTTTCATAAAGAATGCACCAGCATCAACTATTTTTTTATTCACACCAAATTTTTTGGAACCTTCAAGTAATGTAATTTCTCTATATTCTTTTCGTGCTAATCTATTTTTTTCATTTAATTCCTTATCCCTGGTATTAACTGAATGTCTTTTATAAAATTCAGCTATTCTTTCACCAACATGGTTAGAAAACCTTCTCCATTGTACGTCACCAGGAGGTTTATACATAATTAATTCATCTCTAATATTATTTTCTACGAAACCTCTTAATTCAAAGTATTCATAAACATCTGATTTAGTTTCTATAGTTTTAGGTACCCATTTTTTTTGTTGTGGATCAAATGCTTCATAACGTATGCCTCTAAAATGTTTATTTACAAGAGCTTCACCTCGTAATGATTCAAAGTAATGTTTAAATCCTACATCTGTTATAGTATTGGTAGTACCGCCATAAGCATTAGCAACAGCTGATTTAGGGTGTGCTAATAATGCCATCATTTCAAACTTACCTTCTATATCAGATAACCAATTAGCTCTTTTAACCCATGCTCTATGTCTACCCTGTGGATCTTTAACTAAATCAGGCATTTCTCTTAAAAATGGTATTTTATTATTTACATCAGTTCCAAATAAAGTATTTACAGCATTGTCTAATCTTAATCCCATATTACCTACTGTCTCATCACTATAAAACGATCTAAAAGAATTTTTGATATTAGTCTTATCTACATTTTCATCTTTCAATGCTTCAATACGTATATCCAATTCAGCATTTTCTATTTTATCCTTTATTTCAGCTTTCATTTTATTTCTCATGCTTTGTAAAACTCTATTTCTATAGCTTTTTATTTCTTTAATTTCATCTTCAGATGCATTTTTTTCTATAGCTGCTTTTATTAAATTAAAGTATTTTCCCTTTTGCTTATCAATTGCTTTTTTATATTTAGCTAAAGTTTCTTTTTCAATAGCAGCTACCTCTTCTCTTCTTAAAGTAGTTTGCTGTTTAAAATCTTTCATTAATTTACGTTCAACTGGACCTACTTTTTCTCTTTGATAAAACATATCATCAAAACCAGATTCAGCCCATTTAATTAATAACTTTTGATCCTTTTTACTAATACCATGTAAATCTATATTACGTGTTGTAGGATATCCCATATGCCCACGAACAATATCAATCATTTTTAAATGCCATGCTTTTGCTTCTTCTTTACCTATCTGTTTATTAAAGTTTGCATTTTCTCTAAAACTTAACAAATTAATTCTAGTTTGTAATGCAGCAATACCTTGAGTTAATCCATTTGCCAAGTTAGTTAAATACCTAACTGGAACTGTATCATCAATTAAATAATTACCAACAGGTATAGTAGGTCTTCTTCTTACAAAAGTTGGTTTATAAGCACCAGGTTTATCTAATCCCAATTGTCTAGTCGATAAACTATGCAGTGCTTGCTCAACACTCTCATGTAACATTTCATTATTTGTTAACGGATCTTTTAAAAGTTTGTTAACCATATTTGTTGCCAATTCTAATCTAGCATCCTTAAGAGTTATAACACCGTCTTGTAATCTTTCATACAAATATCTATCTTCTTGTTCAAAATCTTTTCTAGTTAACTTATTTATACGTGCAATTTCATTAGGTATATGGACTTCTTCAACATACCTTCTTCCAGCAGCTGTATCTTGTTGTCCCATTAAAGCCCAATATCTATTAGAAAATAAGTCTCCATTTATTTCAGTAGTACCAATCATACCAGTTGCTATTTGATTGATATACTCTTGATTTAAATGTTTAATTTTATTTTCTAACATCTTTGCATCATTATGAAAATCATTTTTAAATATAGAATTACCTTTCTGTAGCTTAGCCCAATCTATTTGAAACTGATTAGCCTTAGAGGTAATATACTGTTCATTATTTTTTTCTCCAGCTTTCTTTAGAAAACCTATAACATTTTCATATATATCTAACTGTCTATGTAAGAATGTTAAATCGTCCTCATGGTATTGTCTTTCAATAACTCTTTCACCAGATTGCAATTCTTTTGTTGCCATATTATACTCATGAACAACACGAACTTTATTTATATCTACTAATCCATGTTCATCTAAAAACAATTCACTTAATCTATATTCAAAATGTTTAGGGTGACTAGGGTCTGACCATGGATGAGCTTGTTTTAAACCTTTAATAGCTTTAACCAATAATTTTGTAACATCCTTTTGCAATCCTGGAGTGCTACTTTCTCTATGTCCAGCTATATTTAATGTCCCTGGATTTTCTATTAAAAATTGACGTATTAAATCAATGTTCTTTTGTGTTAATTTAGCACTATTTAATACCAAAACAGGTTTAGTGTTAGCATTTTTAGGATTTGCTTTGTATATACCCTGAGTAGTATTTCCAGCTTGCCAAAGACCTGTTTGTGCATATCCAATAGTCTTACTAGTCCCAGTGCTTTTAACAGTAGGTAATATAAAAGCTATAGTACTATCAGATCTTTTTACATTCTTTTTTGTTCTAACTGCAAAACTACTTGATTTATCAACCCTTATGTAATATTTTCTTGCTAATTGCTTACCTTTAGCATCTGATGTATTGTCGGTAAGTTCAGACCTAAAGAAACCAGTTTTACCCTTTCTTGGAGCAGGAGCTAAACCGTCTATGTCAATACCTAAAGAACGTCCTGCTTCCAATCCTCCAATATCAGCACCAGATTGTGCACCAGAAATTATTTTAGTAACTATATTTTCATTTCCACCAAAGAATTTTTCATAATTTAAACTAGGAGGCAATAAATTTGTATTCAAAATTTCAGCTATTCTTACATGGTTACTACGTATAATTTCATTTAATGCTTTAGTGAATAACGGTTTATATAATTCTTCTTTTATTGTTTCAACCATATCACGTTTGGTCATTTTTCTTGGGTCTCCACCAGCTCTAGGTTGCACAACAAATATTTGTCCATCTGGAATAGCATTAAATTCTTTTCTAGCAATATCTAGTCTTTGCTCTAGCTGTTCTTTTGAAACCTCATGCTCTACATCACGAGGTGTAGTTTTCCTATCCCATCTTCCACTAACGCCTATACCCAATTGACGTTCCATTGCAGCCAATCCAAACAAAGCTTCTTTATGTTCTACAAACAAAGCCTCATCTGTAGTTCTAATAGTATCCATTAAACCGTTCCAATAATCTTCATATGCTTTCTTTAAAGCATTACCAGCATCATGCATTCTTGCAACATCTTTATTCATTAACTCATTAGTGCTTGAAGGCATTCTTGCTCCATATTCTTTCCACCTACCAGTCTTAGGGTCTATCAATTGAACACGATCAACAATAAATACCCTTTCATATTTACTTAAAAACTTACTTAATTCAGTAGGAAATGCCATATCTGTTATTGCATCAGGTGGTAATAAATTCATCATTGGATCTTTTCCTAATTCTTTCCATTCTTCTATTAGCTTTTTATGAGAAGCAAGTCTTTGAGCCCACTCTTTATGTGAACCCAAATATCTATTTTCAATAATATTATTTAGAATTTTTATTCTGTTATAATCAGCTTCATCAAAAGGTTGTTTAGCAACTATATCTAATTTTTGCATCATGCCAGTATACAGTTCAGTTATCTGCAAACCAAGTTCTCCATGTCCACTTTTTAAAATTGTTCTTATGTTATCACCAAATCTTTTAGCTTCGAATATGACTTGTTCACTAGTAATATTTAGAGCTTTAACTTCTTTTTCTAATCTTTTAATAGACTTTGGTAATTCTGTTTCTATGGATTCTATAGTTTTCCAATCAATTAAACTCTCTGGTACAAACCTACCCGTTGATTCAATTTGTCCTGGCACCACTTCTCCAGGAGCTGTATCTCTTTCATATCCTATTCTTATATATGGATCTGTCAATTTATTTAATTCCATTTCTTGAATAGTAGTATCTTTTTCTAAAGTTATTTCTAAATATTTTTGATAGAACTCATTCATTTCCATTCTAGTCTCTTTGGAGATAGATGATGCACGTTGCATATTGTTAGCACCTCTATTTACTAATCCTTCAGCTTCCCATTCCATAGCACCTAATGTTTCTTTTTCTTTTTCGTATTTTCTTCTCTCTGTATCATTTTTCCATCTTCCATTTTTAAAACTTTTATCTTTTATTTGTCTAACTTTTTCTCCCTGTCTAACAAATGCAACATATCTTGAATGTATATTGTTCTTAAGATCTTTCTTTTCACCTCTATTATTTCTAGCTACGTCCATTCCAGAATAATCTAATTCTAAGTATGGGAATGCTATATGCCAAAATTCAAACAACCTTTCAACATCTTTTGCAATTGCATCAACTTCTGTCTTGTCTGTTTTACCCAACTTAGCTGTTTTATTTTTAAAATAATTTCTAATTTCATCTTTTAAATATTGTTTAGATAACAAGATTTGTTCATTATAAGTCATTCTTTCAGGGTCTATAACATAATTTTTTGCTACTGAAGTTTGATGAAATATTCCTTGTTTTTGTGCATAAGCTATATGAGCTATTTCTCTAACAAATAATTGTAAATCTGATGCATTTAAACCTAACTTACCTCCAGCATTACGTTGTATAAATTGATTGCTTTCTACAATAGATTTTAGAATACCAACTACATTCATTTTATTATACAAGAAATGAGGATGGTCATATATATTTTGAGTCTCACCAGGGGTTAACAACCTTTCAGGATTAAATATATCTATTGTATCTCTAATACCAAAGAACTGTCCCATTGGATCATCTAAAATAGCTCTTATTGCTTTTTGATTCATCATAAATATATTATCTTTTTCATATCCAGCAAATGGATCTATAGTCATAGTCATATCTTTCATGAAATCAGCAACAATTTTTTTATAGCCTACTGCATCTCCATATAAATCTAACATGTCTTGTGCTACTTGTTGATACTGCTTATCTCTTGGGAGTATACCTTTCATAGATGCATTGTGGAAATCTCTCATAGTCTTTAATATATCAGTGACATCTCTTCCAAAGTAATTTTCTAAATCTTTATAGATTTTACCCTCTGTCTGTTTTGCGTCCCATATATTTCTTGCATCCATATCGATATATTCATTAGATACAGCAGCATTTCTTAGCAAAAAGTTATGAAAGAATTCCTCAATTTCAGCTCTTCCTTTTTTAGTTCGATACTTAGGGTCATTTTGTGCCATTAAATCTATTATAGACTTAGCATGTGAGTGCATATTATGAATAATTCCAATAGTATCTTTACCAAAAGCCATATTTCTAGCTGCATTTAGTCTTGTATGGAAATCTAAATGTTCCTGTATTAATTTATTTTCAGTTACTTTAGTTGCATCATATACAGCTCCAGCATGCTCCTCAGTTAATACTCTATTTTTTAAAGGAATTGATTTACCAGAATCTTTTTGCCCTTTTTGCATTTCACTTCTTACATGCTCTTGTTTATATCCTTCTAAAATATTTTTAGGCATTCCAAATGATACGTGTGCAGAGTCAATATCTTTGTCTGCACCACCCATATATCTATCATTACGTTCATTGGTAACTAAACCAGTTCCTCTTTTATTCTTAACGCCTTGCCCTCTAACAAATCCTACAAATTTTAAAGCCCTAACATTACCAGCAGTAATAACTGGTGAACGATTAATTAATGCCCATTGTGCATCCTTATAAGCCTGCTTCTTTGAATTAGACCACGAAGCATAATTATTTGGATTATCAGTTAGTCCTTTAAAATCTTTCCACCATTCACCTAGAGTAACTTCTTGTCCTTGAATTTTTAAATAAAATAAATCTTCTGCTCCTTCCATTAACATAAACTCATTTTTAGCTAATCCTTTTTTAGCTGAAGAGTATTTTTGTTTTTTCTGAGCTATCTTATAATCATAAGGTCCTAAAATAGATTTATAGGTATACTTAACTTTAGGTCTTACAAGCCTACCCATAACATATTTTCTAAATGTTTTTTGAACCCATTCACTATTACCTTTTTGAGCTAATGCTACATGGCTAAAGTCATTATCTGCTAAAACATCTTTAAGCATACCAGACATATAATTCTCATTAATTTCTTGTTCGTAGTCTCTAGCTAAAGAAGATTCTCTTTCTCCAAATACTAATTTTTTTATAATACTTTCAGCTGTTTTAGTCTTAATTCCATCACCGCTTAATATCTTATCCAAGATTCTAATATCAATATCATCTATTGACAAATCTTCTCTTAATGCTTCTCCTTTTTTAAATTGTTTTCTTACATATGCATTTTCTTTTCTATCTCCTATAGCATTTCTTCTAACCATATTCTTCCAACCTCTGTGAAATGCTTCACCAACTCCACCATCATTAGGATTGAATTGCAATGTATTGGCATTTAAAAATAATTCTTGCATAATATTAACTGAGTGTTCTTCTGGGTTGATAGATGTTCTTTCACCTTCTGCTCCCTTTTGTTTCCAGTTTTTAACATTGGTAGGAATACTTTCATAGATGTTTAAGTTCATATGAAAATCTTTAGCAAATACTTCAAATGTATTCAATGAATAATCATATGATTTTGTTTTTCTTCCAGAAGGTAAAGCTCCTTTAGCATGTTTGCTTGTCTTTACTCCACCATTGTGTTTTGCTGCTGAAGTGTAAATATAAAAATCTAAACCATGTTTTTCTAAATAAGCCTGGTCGACTTGGTCAGCTCTTTTATAAGCAAACTTACCAACTACATCTCCACGTGTTCCGTCTGCACCAGACCATAAAGTTCCTTTAGCTTGATTAGCTAATTTATCTATTCCCATACCCTTGCCTTGATAATCAAATCTTTTATTATTAAAAACTATAACACCATCTACACCTGAATTGGCTTCATCTTTTGTATTCGAAGGAGGGTCTTCTACAATAATACCTTTATATTTTTCGTTAGGAGTCTCACTAAAGAATGGTACTTCAGTTTTATCTACTTGATTTAAATATTTTTGTAATTTTACAACACCAATACTACCATTATCTTTTTCTGCTTGTACCCATTTTCGCATAGTTTTATTATTCATTAAAAATTCATAATTAATTTGACTTGGGTTTTTAATAATATTCAAAGACATTAATCTGTAAATATAGGTAGAAGTTATATTTTCAGCTCCTGCTAAATCTCCAGACTCTTTAAGCTTTCCTTTTAATTTCTTTGCTATAATATGCACTTGTTCCTTGCTTAAAAAGTTTGGATTTAATACACGTTTTCTACCAGCAGTGTAAGAATATTTATATCTAGCCCAAGGAAAACTTCTAATATCTAATCTACCAGTATCAGATATACCTCCAAAGATAAATTTTCTATCTTTATTTAAAAGGCTTTCTGCCAATTCTAACTTAACAGGATCAAACATCATTTCTCCGTCAAAAGGATTTCTAGAAAGAGGATTTATCCAAACTCTCTTGTAAGAATAATCTCTTTCACCCCTTTGATTAACAATTGGTTTTTTAACCATTACTTCAATATAATCTACAGTAGAAAATACAAAGTCAGGAAGAAGGTCATATCCCTTTTTAAAGGTATTGTTTAAGTGACTAGACTGTCTATTCCCTCCAGTTAATTGATGGACAGGAGCTCCCTCTGGACTTTCTGGTGGAATATCAGAAATAACTGGTACAGCTTTTTTTGCTGAACCGTTTTCATCTATTAAGGTAACAATCTCAACATTCTTTTTTGGACTTAAATGCATCAATTCTGTACCAATTTTTCTTATCTTTCTTTTATCTGAAGGAGTAAGTTTAACTCCTTTTTTCTTTAAGTTTTTAGCAGCAGGTAATGTAGTCAACAGATTTTCAACCTTATTTACAAAACTATCTAATTGTTCTTTTGGACTACCTGGATGTTCTTTTATAGACTCTTTCCATATTGTTCCTAATCCTTGACGAAACTGTTCTACGTTGGTTTTTCTTACATTTGTTTGTGGTAATGCATTATATATTTTGAAAGTAATACTATCAAAGTCATGTACAGGAAAGTCTGCTTCATTGGTTCTAGTAACTTCAGCACGAAGAGATAATTGATCTGTTAATTTTACTAAGTTAATAAATTTTGTCTTATCATAAGCCCCAGAAGAAGGAGGGGGTGTATAGTTTGGATCTAATCTTTTGTTATAATTATTACGGACTTTTTCCATAACAGCAAACATAGACTCTTCTTCTCTACCTCTTTTATATATATCTCTTATTTCATCTGGGGTTATTATCTCATCTTCAAGAGCTTTTTGTAATATTTTTTGATACTCTAATTTAGCTAAAGGAAATGCTCCAACAATTTTTTCTTGTTGCCTATATATAGCTTCTACATGTCGTTTCATATAGTTTTTATATTCTTGAGTTTCATTCTGATACCACTCTTGTTTATATAGCCACGACTTCATACTCTTTTCTGTTTTTTTCTCTCTAGGAATAGCTCTACTTCTATTCATAATATCAGCAGTTGCTCTATTTTCAAAAGCAGGTCTTCCATTTACAGAGAAAAATATACCCATTAATGTTTCATATATTACATCCTCTGGTGGTAAATCATTCATTACAGATGTTCCTATACCAAAGCCAGCACCTCCAATTGATTTCATCATAGTATTAACTACAGCTTCTCTTTCTATGCTAGTGCTATACGATAAATTTCTTGCAGTGCTTCTAACCATGCCTTCACCAATAGCACGAACAGATTTGTTGGTGCTATTTAATAATGTAGATATGTTAGCATATTGACCAATACTACCAAAGATAGCTCCTGCTAATCCTCCGTGCATACCAGCTTGAAGAGTTTGTTTAAATCCTTCTTCATTTCTTGTAGCAAGAGGATGTTGAGAGTATGCCATTAATAAACCTACATGAACAGATTCGTTTATTATATTGCCTAACTTTTCTGCACTAAACTTATTTCTCAATACATTTTTTGTAAACCATTCTAAATGCTTTTGTCTATTCTTGCCTAAAAATGCTTTACCAAGATTTTGTGTTTTATCAGCTAGTCTGCCTGGAATTGACTTCAAATCATAGATAGGTTTTAATGTGAAGGGATTAAATTTTCCAGTATCTTTCGCTAAAAAGTTTATTACTTTACCATCATCATCTATACGAACAGTCTTTTCAGCAATATCACTAAGCCACTGTTGCAATTTAGTTTGTTTTCTTCCTGCACCTTCACCAAGTTTCTCTAAATCGTCAGCCATTTTTTTAAGACGTTTATCTCCAGCTTTTTTAGCTTGTCTTTTAAGATTCGCACTAACTACCTTAGATGCTCCACTCAACATACCAATACCACCCATAACTACTCCAGGTGCTAACCCTATAAGGTGTGCTACATTGTTAAACATTTTTTCCATTGTAGTATCTGGTGCGTCTGCAAATCCAAACGTAGTAAATCCTTCTATAAATCCAGATACTGTTTGTTTGATAAGACCATCTGTTGCTTCTTCCTTTGCAAATGGTATTTTTAAATCGGTAAGTCTTTTTTCTAGATACTTAATATCGTCTTCAGATAGATTTATAGCACCTATCCTATCGTAAACACGTTTAAGTTGAATGCCATACGACCTTTGATCTATAGCACCTTCTTGCAACTTAGTATTAAGTTGTTTAATTAAAGGATTAGTAATCATTTTATTGTTCTAATCTAGCTTTTGTTCTTTCTAAGTTCTTTAAGACTGATGCATAATAATCTGCGTCTTCTTCATAGCCTTGTTGCTCAGAATATTCCATTAATTTATAAGCAACTTCTATAGCACTTTCAGCATCGTTAACAGCTTCTTTTGCTGTAAAGGAATTTGGATTAACCATTTTATCCTGCAATGCTCCTGGAATTTGTAAATGATACATAGCTAATAAACCAGCAAACTTTTGTTTTGACTCTTCTTTATAATCAAAACTAGCAGTAGCTTCAAAAGGCATCCAAGTATCTTTAGGTATTCCTACCTCTGTAAACTCTAAATCAGATAAACCTATTAAAGAGCTATAACCAGCTTGCTCCATATCTAACAAAGCTTTTTGTTTCATTTGCCCGTGAGCTATCTCAGCTTGTTGTGTGAGTATTTGCTGTTGAAATACGTGTCTAATAGCAGCCATATCTGCTTCATTAGTATAGTCCATACCCTTTAATGTTACAGTTTGATCAAACTGTTTATCCATAGAGTCCATTTGTAAATAATGTTGCATATATGCCATATCTTCATTAATTCCTTGTTGGAATTCCAGTTCTTCTTTTGTCAAGTCACTTCCAGCTATCATCTCATCAATCTTTAAATTGCTACCTTCTTGCATTCTTAATAACATGTTTTGATGTTCTAATATAGACAACTCTTGATCTAGTTCTCCACTTTTTTTAAGTTTTTCTATATCAAACTTATGACCTGTTTTCTGCATTTCCTTTTCATGCTTCTGACCTACTACTTGCATACCTTCCTCATGCTCAATCTGACGTTCTTGCATACCTTTTTTAATTTCACCTTCTTGTGATACTATACCAGATTGAACATCTCCTCTTTCTCCAATGTGAACAGATTCAATGTCTCCACGTTGTGCTGTTAAAGCAGATTCAACATCTCCTCTTAAAAGTATTTGACTTTCTTCGCCACTTTGAGTAGCTTTAAGTTCTTTTATTCTTAAATCGCTTTCCATCATTAATTGCTCTTTCCAATCAGGAGATCTCATAACCGATACTAAACCTCCTATTGAATCACTAGCTCTTGATAAAGAATCTAAAAAAGCTTCTGTATATGTTTCTCTTGCCATTATACTACTCCCCCTACACTATAATTTGTTTTAAAATTTGCTCCCATACTTGGAATGCTATAACCTCTACGAGCAGCATTTGCTTCTAAGTTTAAAAGCCCTACTTGCACATCTCTTAATTCACCCTGGTATTGTTGATTTAAATTAAAGAAATCTTGTCTACCCTGAATTTGTCTTGCTGACAATTCTTGCTGGAAAGATTGATTTAATAAAGAACTTTGTTGTTGTGCTCCTCCAGAATAAGCCATATTTGTTTGTCCGATTATATTATCCATAGCGTCTCTATCTTGAGTATAACCACCAATAGCTGTACGTTGACCTAAAGAAAACATATCTCGTGCCATTGAAGCTCTTTGTCTATACTCAGACCTAATACTACCAATGCTTCCCATTAGTTGTTGTTGAGTACGTAAAGCAACTTTCTTCTCTCTTCTTCTTTGTCTTTTTACCTCACGTCTACGTCTATCTGCTCCTATTTTACCGAGGATAGCTCCTCCTACTGCCATTCCTATTGCTAAACTCATTGTTTATCTCCCATTAATTTCTTAGCTATTACAGAAGGCGAATACGGTATTAGCTGAAATGCAGGACTAATTGCACGTAAATGTGTAAATCCCTTAAAATTCAGCCCAACGATCATAGATGCTTCACGTTTCATCTCATCCATTGGATCAGGTTGTGCTGTCGATGCTTGCCTTTCTGCTTCTTCTGGTTGAACTTCAAATCTTTCTAGGTCTTTTGCATTATATTCTCCAGCTAACAAAGAATCTGCTTGTTCTTTTGTAAATTGAAACTTTCTCCCACTTGGATGAGTAATATTTGCGACCTTTACATCATCTGGATCTACAATAGGAACATCATCCATGTCAATATTAGAACCTGCCATCATTTCACCTGTATCTACATTCTTTTCATGGTATATTCCTTGTTCATCAGAGTAACTTTTTTTAGTATATTTCTTATCTTGTCCGTTAGCCATTACTTACCTCCTTAATTTTTTCAATTGCTTCCACAAAATCTTCTACCCTAACTGGTGTTTGTTCTTTCCAGTTAGAAGGTTCCTTATCTGGTGGATTCTTATATAATAATTCTTGTATTGCAGCATCATATTGTTTGTGTTTTAAACAGTTCCATGTAGCTGGAAACTTCTTATGCCAACTAGTTCCCAACTGATAATTAACAGATATTAATGCTATCTTAAAATCTTCATCTATTAATTCTAATAGTTTCATTTGTTCTTCAGCTCCATCTAAAGCTGTTTTAATATCTTCTTTAAACCAGTTATCAATAACATCCTTTGGTACTAAACATTTTACAGGATATTTTTCCTGTTCTTCTTTAGTTAAAAGATGTCCAATACCACAAGTAGGTTTACCTAATATATCTAAATAAACACTTTGTTTATATCCTTCTCTAAGCTTTATATGTTCAAAAAGCTTTTCCATAAATGCGTTTTTCTTTCTTCCAAACCAAGGTATCATACATTCTCCTTATTCTGTTGCGTTTGCATCCCAAAACTCACCAATATATTTACCAGGATACCAACCCAGAGCCTTATCTAACAAAGATTGTTCTTCTTCATCTTTATTGGCTCCAACTGCTCCCGCTATTGCTCCTGCTGCTCCTGCTGCACTTGTCGTAGGTCCAGCTTGTCCTTGTCCAGGGACGCCTTTGCCCCAATTATTAAACCATCCTTTAATATTTAACCAGGCAGGTCTACCTTTAGACTTGTCATCTACTACACGAACATTTTTGCCATCAGTTGTTACTTCTGCTAAATTAACTCCTTCTAAATAAGTAGATACAATTTGCGATCTATTCATTGATTCTAATGCTAATGGAGACTGGTTAGACATGAACTCTTTAAAATCTCCCTTACCCCCTTTTCTCCATGCTTTTTTAGCTTGTTTCATAGTCGCTCCTGGATTTTCTTTTACCCATTCTGACATATATCCTGCTTTAGCAGCACTTCTTCTTTGGAAATTAGCTCTAGCATCATCAATTCCTTTTCCCATTTGATAGCCTGCTGTTGCTCCTTCTGCCATAACCCCTATGTCATCTATAGCACGCAACTTCCAATCATTCTCTATATTTTTTTGTGTTTTAAGCTCTTCTTCTGATACATCTCTATCATGTTGTGCCATGATTACATCTATTATACTTGCCATTATGCTTTCTCCAATACTGTTTTCATCCATTCATTTTCTACTTTATAATATATATAAACAAGTCTTCCTTCTCTAACTATTCTTCTATCACCAGAAACACCTTCACTATTTTTAGGTTTAATATCAACCTGTGTTTGTGTACTTGCTTTATTATCTAAATCTTTTATTTTTGCTCCAGAACTTTTTAATCCACCACCTAAACCTTTATCTTCTGGTGGAGTATAAGTTTCAGTGTATAAATTCTCACCATATTTTCTTTTATTTCCTGGTAAAGCTTTTGCCATTATTTAAGACTCTTTGTTCTATATGTTATCTGCATATCATTTAATTCAAAATCTTGTTGATCTGTAGTGCCACTTAATTCTAACCCAAATGTTTTTACTTTCTTAAAGGCAGTAGTTATACCTCTAATTTTAAATTTAGCTGTTCTATTTGAGTTATCACTATTCCCTGCTAAAGTTCCTAATGTTACGCTATTGAATGTAGAACCATCAGAATCTCCATTACCATCTGTCCCTACATCAGTAAATCCTTTCAATGTCATATCTTCACCATTTTTATAGCTAATATATACTGTAGTAATTCCTTTATCTTGACTTGGATTTCCAAAAGTAAATGCAGGTGTTTTTAATGATAAAACTGTATTTGCTCCATTTAATGTTGGCTCTGGATTCCAGTATTTTAATTCAATATCATTACTGTCTTTTTCAAACCAAATTAATTTTCCATCATTCAAGTTTACTAGGTTAGATATATCTACAGCATTGCCCTTTGCGGCACTATATGCCCATCCTAGCGTCTTTAAATCAATTTCTAGTACTCCACCACTAGGATTGCCTCCAGCCTCGCCTATCGCTGGATTTAAGATTAATAGTGTTTGTTTATCTGGAACATATCCTATTACTGCATCATCACTATAATAATTAGTTCCCCAGTCATCTATTCTTTTTTGACCATTTTGCCCTATTAATAAGTCTCTTAATGATTCTCCGTCATATAAAAATGCTCCATACTTATTAATCCATGCAACAAAACCTTCTGCTTGTACCACATGATAATCTTTTTCACATCCCTTATATTTTAAAGTAGCTTCTAATTGTTCTATATCTCTACTACAATTTATAACAAATAATGTATTTCTTTTAAATTCTAACAATTTACTACCAACAGAAGCAAGTTTTATAATCTCATCACCATCATTTATTTCAACGTCTAATCTTCCACCTTCATTGTTAAAGGTATCAAACTTATTTACTTCAGATTTAAAAACTGTATCATTTGCTCTTTGAAGCTTGTTGTTTTCATCGTAATATCTAACATTTCCCACATATGCTCTTCTGTTTAAAATAACTGAAGTTTTAAACCATGTTCCTGCTCTACCCATTGGATTAAATGCACTATTATTATATGGTTCTGTTGTATCTAATGTTTGTATATTAGATGAACCTAAAATCTTTTGTATTGCAGCATCAGCTGTAGTAAATGCATTCCCAGTAGCATACATTCTTTCATGATCTACACCAATAGCTCCAGAGTTATTATGAGTTACTTGCCCCATTTTAACCCAAACATCTGACCCAGGTTTTCTTATTCCTTTTGTAAAATCTATTTCTAAGAATAAATATTGCTGATCTACTACATCATCGTCGTCAATTGCCCAATAAACTTTAAATCCTGTTTGTCTTAATTTCTTAGGTACTCTACCCATTACTGACCAATATAATGTTTTTTTAGTGTCGGCAGTTAAAACTGGTTGTTGAATATATCCTACGTGAGTAGTATTAGATTCTTGGTCACCGTAAACATTAGAAACCCAAATGCTATATTTTTTATTAGAAGTATTTTTATAAACAGTTATATTTGCATTAGTATCATCACTAGTATCTGTTTCTACAGCAAACCACATCCACATAGCTAATGGTCCATATCCATCAGTATAACCATCATAAGTACTTCCTTTTAATTGGTCTGCTATAGTATCTATTTTATTTGCACCAGCTGGCTCTATAGCACCACTAGTTGCAGTCCAAGCAGCATAAGAATGATTAAATAAAAACTCTGATTGATTTGAAGTAGCAGGATAGTAGTCACTATTACCAACAGTATATTCCTGCAATGCATCTTGAGGGTATCCATATCCATCAGGAGTAGATTGAGTTCCACTCTTTAGAGGAGCAGGGTATGAATTATCTACTTTAAAACTATTCGTTGATTTAATTAAGTGAACATTAACATCATCATTTCCATAATGAAGTGAATTGTTTATGTATCCATACCACTTGTTTTGATTATTAGTATTATCCTGATCGTTTGCAGAAACTCTTACTTCACCATCAACTGAATAATAATCAACTGTAGTACCAGTGCTACCATAGTCTATTTCAGAGCCAGATTCATATGCACCGTCTGTCTTATCAAATACTTTTACTTTTGTATTAGCAATATCATTAATTAATAAAAGCTCAGTATCTGCTAAAGCAGCATCTGCTGGATCTCTTTCACTTCTATGATAGAATAATCCATTACCATGGTTTAAAGTGGTAGTAAATTTTTCTTCATCTGCAGAACTAACATGAGGTAAATCTGCAACAGCTCCAGAAACTTTTAACTTACCAGGTGTTTCTAAACTAAAACCCTGCAATGTTTGAAATTCATCTTGCTCTAAGTCTCTAGGATTAGTCTTATTATTTAACCCACCACTAAAACTTCTTAAGTCTAATACTTCTTTGGGCACGACCGTTCATTCCTTTCTTTAAACGCAGGGACCTACCTTTACCAGATGTATTGTTTAATCTTCTATCGTTATTAGAAGAACTTCTCCAAGGATTCCCCTTTAAACTGTTAGTTGTTTTCATTGCCATCTAATATATTCCCCCACAAACTTGTTTTTCCATCCAATATTTCTACTATCTCTATTTTAAATTTACCATTGTCAAACCAGTCAACAATTGCAAATGCATGAG
>TARA_R100001594_G_scaffold8109_5_pt1 | contig 23703 bp, 9 predicted proteins | sample TARA_R100001594 | Tara Oceans TARA_R100001594 (sample SAMEA2622752) | marine metagenome | biome: marine biome (ENVO:00000447); feature: marine epipelagic mixed layer (ENVO:xxxxxxxxx); material: "saline water (ENVO:00002010), including plankton (ENVO:xxxxxxxx)" | depth 150 m | reverse complement strand
AGTAAAAATTCAAAATTAGGAACAAATTCTAAAACCGTTGCGGGTAGTACACATTTAACCGCCACTAGAACAGGTAGTGGTAAATCTTACGACCCTTATGTGGATACAGTAGATTTGTCTAATGATACTAAATCATCTATAACTACTAATACATCTGATATTACTACATTAAAAAATGATGTAACTACTTTAAAAGCTAAGAATAAACATATTGTTAAAGATGGTCAAGGAGAAAGTATGACTTTTAATCTAGACTTATCTATTAATTCTGTTGGAGCTCAAACTTTAACTATAAACACTATAGATATTGTAAATTTAGCTGGAGGCTCTGGATATAATATACCTACAATTGCCTCTGTAGATGCTACTTTAGGAAAAAATAATAGATTTTTAGTAAATGAATTTATGAATGGACAACACATTAACTTTATAGTACAAGCTACTTGTGAAAATTCAGTTGGATTTGATTATACTAAAAAACAAGAAGAAGTAAATGTAGAGGTTAGTGGTATAGCGAGTGATACTTTTTATTTCAGACTAACAGATAAAAAAGGCATTCCTTTAACTAATTTACAGATAGCAAAGAAAGAAACATTAAGATTAAGATTTGAAATAAGCGGTACTAATAGATAAAATATAAAATTATGGGGACACCAGTAACACCAACATTAAGTAATTTAGCAACTGAATCAACATATAAAGTATATATATGTGATAAAGATGGAGCAAAAGGTTCATCAAATGGAATTATAGCTAACTTAGATAATACACCAAATATACGAAGAGTATTATTAGAGCATGCTATAACGAATAGACCTTTAGTATATGAATCAACAACATATGGATATAATGACAAGAATATATCCGCAGCTGCGTCTCATTATAAATATTTTTTAGCTGATGGTAATGCAACTGAAGGAACTGTTCCTGCGGTTGCTTTAGATATAACTCCTTATATTACAAATGGATTTAAAACAGCTTTATATCCTGATGCTAATGATATATCAGCAAGCGCTGGTGTAGACAATATATCTTCTGGTACTTATACTTATGAAAGAAGAGGTAATTTACAGGTATTAAGAATAGATACTGAAGGAGAAGCTGCTGTAGATGGTTTATATAGAATAGCAGAGTCCAATGGTCAAATTGCAGATAGAGACATTTTAATTGTAGTAGGAAAAGATATAAATAGAGTTATAAGTATGTATGACCATACAGTAACCGCTACAGACACATTAACACAAAATATATGTTTAGAAAACGCTACATCTTTTTCAACTGGAGAATCAGCAAAATACGGAAGCACATTTTATGATAAAGCGTCTATAACATTAATGTGGGACGCAAATATTAGTTTATGGATAGAGGTAAATCGTTCTCCAAAATCAGTTATTACAGAACAAAAATTAAGAGATGCTAGTATTAATTTTCCTATAAAAGGAACTAAAATAACAACTATAACAGGAACAGATGTGGTAAGTGTAACAGCTGGAATTGACCCTGGAATACTATATTTTACTGGTGAAAGAGATATAGGCTCGGCTAATTATATAGTTAACAGACCTACAGGAACAGGTTTAGAAGGGGATGTATATATAGTAAAATGGGACGCTAATATAACAACTACAGGTAATGTTACAATTTTTAATAGAACTTTAACAAGCACAGAAGCTGCTAATGGTAAAACAAATCCTTTAGAGATAAAAACTATATATGCTAATGGAGCTTGGTCTGGTGGTATTAGAATATCAGATACTAGTGGTTCAGAACCAGCTCTTGGTAATCCATCTACAAATGGAATGATTTTAACATCTACAGCAGCTGGAGTAAGAAGTTGGGCGGATGCTCCAGGTGGAGTGAATATAGCAGCCGCTACATATGATTTTTCTGTACACGGAACAGCTATATCAACTATTGATATAGGTACTGAACTTATACCTGCTGGAGCAATTATATTATTAGACCAATGTATTATTGAAATGCATACAGCTTTTACAGTTTCTGGAGGAACACCTACTCTTGCTGTTGGAGTTGGAACTTCTGGAGCTATAGATGTTGATAATGTACATGACGAAACTAATTGGAACGCTACTCCTTTTAGTGGCGCGACAACAGTTACAAGAACTTCACCAGCTGGAAGCGGAACAGTAATCAAAACAAGTGATACGGTTAAAGCAACTATTGCAGTAACAATAGCTGCTTCAGCAACTATAACTGCTGGTAAATTTACGGTACATGTACCATATATAGCTTAAGATAAACAAAAATGATAAATATTAATGACTTATATAGGTTTGTACAATTTATATCAAATAAAGAACAGTCTGGCTATATAAAACCATCAGAGTTCAATATGGCGGTAGATAGAGCTCAAATGCAGCTCTTTATGGAGAGATATAATAATCCAGCTGAATATCAACCAGGTAGACCTATACCTAGAGTCTCTTATCAACAAACACAAAAAATTTCAGATGATTTAAGGCCTTTTATAAAAAGAAGTATTAAATCACTTGCTTCAGGAAAATTATTATGGTCTTCTTTAAATGATTATGTTCATATAAGTTCTTTAAGAGTTGATTATATCCATACAAATAATTGTGGAGAAACAGTAACCATGAAGAAATCAGTAAAAGTAGTTGACGATGCTGAACTCTCTAAATATTTAGATAGCTCTATTTTAAAGCCAACAGAGAAATACCCAATAGCTGCAATATATAATGGATATTTACAATTACATCCAGATACTATAGGTAAGTTAGAAATTACTTATCTATCTAGGCCTCATAGGCCAGCAGATGGAGAGTTTTGGAAATTTAATGCTCCAAATGATATACCTGTATATGATGAACCAACATCCACAAATCTTGCTTGGTCTGATGAATTATTTAATGAGATAGCAATAAGAGTATTAAGTTTTATAGGTATTAATTTAAGAGAAACTACATTGTCTCAATATTCGGAAATTAAGAAACAACAAGGAATCTAATGGCGATAACTAAAAAGAAATTAGCAGAACAAGCTTTGAGAATTATTCAAGGGGGTTCAGTTCGTGATGACTCTGAGATAGATATAAGAGAGATTATGATGAATATAGAACAGGAGAGAGACAGATTAATTAAAGCAGAATTATTTCAATCTATTAGTATGGGAGAATACAATATTAATGGGGCGTTTATATCTACATATGTTTCTTCTATTTCAGATGATATTGAAAAAGATATGAAGTATTCTAATATCCCTGTTACGCCCATGTCTTTACCAAATGATTTAGGTATGTTCCAGGTAAGTTTTGAAAAAGACCAATTTAATACTTTTGTTAGAATACCTAATGGAGCAACTGGATTATATAATAACTTAAATTCATCTAGATTATTAGGAAGAATAGGATATTTTGTAGAAAGTTCTTTAAATTCAACTTGTGAATCTTCATCTGGCACAAGAGTATATTATACTAATATGCCTAAAGATTGTACTAAATCTGTATTGTTAAAAGTGGTAGCAACATCTGAAAATATAGGTGAAGACGACCCTTTTCCAATAGCTCCAGAAATGGAATCACAAATAATAAGAAGTGTGGTAGAATTATATTCTGTAATGCGTCAAGCTTTAGCAGATGAATCAAATGATAATGTAGAATAGTATGAAATCAAAATCTTATATATCTTTAGACGAAATAATTAAAAGTTTACTTATTCAAATGGGAGAGCAAACAGAGCATAAATATATGCAAATGTTAGATATAGGTATACGAGGAATAAAAGAATTAACTATGGATGCTACACAAGAAATTAAAATGGTTGTGTTAAGTGTAAATAGTAATCTTACAGCTGATTTACCTTGTGATTTTGTGGGATATAGAAGAATAGGAGTTAATGTTCCTGGAGATTTAGATTCTGGTATATTAGAAACTCATTCTCTTGCTGAAAATACAGATATAGCTCTTACAGGAAGTGATGTTGTAGGATGTCCTGTAACAGTATCTAGAAGATTATCAGATACTATGGAAAATGTAGATAGTACATATTGGATAGCTAATTATAGAGGTGGAGAAAATATAGGAGGTGTATATGGAATGGGTGGAGGTCATAATACACATGGTTTTTATAGAATGAATAAAGAGAAGAATCAAATAGAAGTATCATCTAATTTTACTACAGGCTCAGAAATAGTATTAGAGTATATAAGTGATGGGTCAACAAATGATGGTTCTTATGAAATACATATATATGCTGAAGAAGCGTTAAGAGCATATATATGGTGGAAATACTGTCAAAGAAAAAGAAATCACCCTTTGCAAGAAAAAGAAGTTGCAAGAAGAGATTGGTATAATGAAAAAAGATTAGCTATCGCTAGATTTAATTCATTTAATAAAGAAGAGGCTTTAAATGCCTCTCGCAAGAATTTTAGACAATCCCCTAAAGCTTAATTATGGCAGAAGATAAAAGGATATTTTCTGGTGGAGGTATGGATATGGACACGGAGGAAAGATTAATTGCTCCTAATGACTATAGATACGCTCTTAATTGTAGAGTATTATCATCTGATGAAGATAATGTAGGTATTGTAGAAAATATGAAGGGCAATGAGCAGATGAATGTTATGTCTACTAGTGGACTATTTACTCCTGACCCTAAATATAAAGTTATTGGCTCATATCAAGATAATACCACCCACGCTTTTTTTTACTTTCTTTGTGATACTGAAGGTGATGACCATAGGATTGTAAGTAATTTTTTTCAAAATACGTTTTGGAGTATTGCTGAAGGACCTTATCTTGCATTTAGTGAAGATGCTTTAATAACAAGTATAAATTTAGTAATAGATGATATAGATTATCCTGATGGTATATTATATTGGACTGATAATCTTAATCAACCTAGAAAACTAGATGTAAAGAGAGGGTTTTATACTACTACTACAACTGCTAGTATTCCTTTTCCTAATAAATATTTTTATTTAGACTCACATGTTATAAAAGCTATTTTAGAGCCTCCAACAAATAATCCTGGATTAATAAAAGGAATTGACGAGACTAGATTACATTCTAATTATATAAAGGGAAATATATGGCAATTTAAATATAGATATGTATATAGAAATAATGGTAAGTCCGCTTGGTCTCCAATCTCAGATACTGTATCTACTAAAGTAGGAACATATGAACAAGAATTATATTCTATAGATAATGAAAATTGTATAGAAGTAAAAATTGATACTGGTAGTTATGAAGTAAAATCTATAGAGGTTGCCGTTAGAAAAACTCAAGATAAAGAAGATTTTTATTTAGTAGGTGTATTAAATAAAGATGACTCAACACTTCAAAAAAACTTTTATTTAGGTTCTTTTTCAGGAACAGTACCATCTACTGCAACGAAAGGTGATATATTCCCTCAAAATACAACAGAAAATTCACCAGCATATTTTATTTTTAAAAATAATGAAATATTTGTACCTATTAACTTACAAGAAAGTATTAGGTTATTTGATGATGTTCCTCAATTAGCTAAATGTCAAGAATTAATAGATGGTAATAGATTGACTTATGGTAATATAGTTAATGGTTACGACCCTGTAGAAACAGATGTTGATTTAGATGTTGTATATCAAGAAGGTGAGAAATGGGAAATGTCTAGGATAAATATAAATGCTTCTGTAAGTGTTGAAGAATGTGAGGGTAAATGTAATGATGGCGGTAGGCCACATGCTAAATTTGCTTTAGATTTTGAATTTCCTTATCAAATGGTAGGGGGTGATGCAGTTATAAATATTCCTGATGACTCAACAGTCAAAATTCAAGTAAACGATATATTAGGAGCTGTATGGGCGGCAAGATGTGGAGCTTCTTGGTGTGGAGATGTACATATTAGCACAATATTTGGAGTTAGTATTGATGTGGGGCAATTTATTTGGAACTCAACAAGTGGTACTCCATTGGGGGTAACCACTATGGCTGATTTAGTAGACCACTTACAAGATGTAGCTGTTGTAGACTTTAAAAGTTACGCACATAACGACCCAGATGGAAAAGATTTTCATGTTTATCCAGGACCTCCAGATTATGGTAATGACTGTGCTCAAAATAGTCCTGAATGGTGGGAAGATTTACCTTTTAATTTTACTAAAACTGGAACTGATGATTTTTGGAGAATATATACGCGTTCAAATGGACAAAAGGTAATAAGATTTCAATTTGGAGTTTATAATGGAGACCATTTAAATACCTCTTGTGGTAATGAAATTTTTGAATATTATGCTGAATGGGGAGGTTCAGAAAAAGATGTAAACTTTGCTATTGCTGACTTAAATGGTCAAGCAGGTGCAGGATTTAATTATTGGATAGATAGGCCACATTATTTAACATTTGATGAAATGAATCATACAAAAGGACATTGGACTGGAGGAGGAAAAGATAGGTGTGGAGAATATGATAAGTGGGATTGTATGGCATATGGTGGTGATGTTGGATATCATGGTAAAAGTCATGAAGATTATAATGTAAGTATAATACCCGCTGCTAAGCAAACAGAAAATAATACTACATATTCATATACTATTGGAGACTTAGTTGAATGGAGAGGTTTTAAATCAGGAGCTGAACATGGTTTTGGTATTGTATATTATGATAAAGAAAATAGAAGTGGAGCAGTAAATAAATGCGGAGAGATATATGTCCCTTTACAGCCCGAAAGAGGGTTTGATGCGTCATCACAAACAGCTCTCTATTACGCTCCATCAGCTATAAGATTTAATATAAATCATACCCCACCTAATTGGGCTACTCATTATCAAATAGTATATACTGGCAGTAAGAATATAATAGATTTTATACATTTAAATATAGATTTTGTTAGAGATGAAACTTTTGATTCTAGATATATAACAGAATTACCAGAAAGTCAGGAGACAGTAGGTTCAGGAGGAACTACAAGCGCTGCTGGATATCAATCTATTATTAAACCTTCAGCTCAGACAACTGTTATTAAGATGGATATGGAATCCCTTATACATAGGACTTCAGATACAAATAATCATAAAATAGCTTGGTCATGGGCTCCAGGAGATAGAGTTAGATTTATAAGAAGGCCTAATGGAACATCTTTATGGGATTATGAAATTGTTGGAATAGAAGAGGATGTCTCTAATAATGTACTATATTATATATTGGGTAAAGAAGCGGTTAAAGATTTCTTTCCTATATTAGACGCAGATGGTCAGCGAAGAAGCGATGTATTTGTAGAAATATATAGACCAGAAAAACAAACTGATAATAGTTTGTATTATGAATTTTGCCATAGAAATACTATAGGAACGGGAAGTGATGGTCAAAGAATACATAATGTAAATTTTAATGATAATGAAATGCTTGAGGTCGGAGGAACCTCCCTTTATTGGGAATCAGACGGAACAGTATCTACAATAAGTGAACAGAACCAATCTTCAGGTTCACCAGCTATAGGATATTTAAGTAATGGAGATATACATTGGAGGTCAAGAGCAAAACAAACAGGAGCTGGTAATTTATTAGTAGAAGATTTTTCTTATTCTGATTATTTTGATTCATTTGGATGGGGTAGTGGTAGGCCTAATGCGTTTTTACCAGACTTTAAAAGAATGAGAAGAGATTCTACTATATTTTATTCCGAACCATATATAGCAAATACTAAGATAAATGGATTAAGCACTTTTTATGCTGATGTATCTTTTCAAGAATATGATAAAAGATTTAATTCTATACAAAAATTACATTCTATAAACGATTCTTTAATTATTCTACAAGAAGATAAAGTATCAAGAGCTATGGTAAGTAGAGATGTTATATTTGACGCTTCTGGAGAGCAAAATGTAGCTATTTCTAAAAATGTATTATCTCCTGCTGTTCCTTATGTTGGAGATTATGGTATATGTAGAAACCCAGAATCATTTGCTTCATTTGGGTTTAGAAGTTATTTCTTTGATGTTAGAAGAGGAGCGGTAATGAGATTGTCTCAAGACGGACTTACTCCAATATCTGAAGCTAGAATGAAAAACTTTTTTACTGATTATTGTCAAGAAGTTGCGGATAATAATCAATATAATAAATTTATATGTTACGGAGCTTATGATGATAAATTTGATGAGTATGTAATATCTGCTCCAAATATTATATGGAGCGTCCCTTGTTCAACATGTCCAGGGGGATTAGGTCAACAAAAACGTATTTATGGTTTTACTGTAGGTTTTAATGAGGTAGGTAAAAGATGGAACTCTTTTTATAGTTATTCTCCTGGATGGTTAGATTCATTTAATACAGGACTTATTAGTTTTACAAGTGGAGCTCCTTGGAAACATAATTCTGAAGTTAATGGATATAATACCTTTTATGGAAACTCTTTTGTTTCTCAAATGGATTTTCCTAGTAATGCTAGTCCAGATACTAATAAAATTTATAATAATATAGCTGAAGAATCAACAGATATATGGGAAGTAGAAATTAACACTAGAAACGGTCAAAGTACAACAATAACAACAACAGAATTTACGAATGGTCAAACCTTTGTTTGGCAAGAAGGTCATGGTACAAAAGAGAATGTTCATCATGCAGTTATCAAAGGAGATATAAATTCTGACGGAGGGAAAATAGAGGGAGACAGGATAAGAGATACATCAGTAATGGCGTCATTAACATTACCTATAGGTCCTGCACAGTCTGAAAACACCTTATTTTCTGTTAAATTTAGTATAACTCCTTCAGGAAGTCCTGATTTAGTTGGAAATGTGAGATAAAAATAGTATTTTTGTAAATCTTATTTTATATAATGAGCGAAATAGATTTGGATATTGAATTAAAGAGTATAAAAAGTCAAGTTAAAAGAAATCCTTTGTCTAAAGAAGACTCTAAAAAACAGTTTGTAGAGCTGACAAATAAACTTGATTTAAAACATAGTTTTGATTTTGAAGAAGCTTGGGAGGTAGCTCAAGAGTTAAGAAAACGTAAAGAATATAGAAATAAGGTTTTAAAGTTTGAAGAAGAAATAAAAAATATAGATGGAGTATTAGTTGGTAAAGATTTACATAAGGCAAATCCAACTAAACATGCTTTTGCAGACGGGTGTTATATCAGAGAGATATTTAATCCAGCTGGTGAAATTATAGTAACTAAAATACATAAAAAAGAACATCCATTTTTTTTAATGAAGGGGAAGATGACTATTTTAACTGAAAAAGGATTTGAATATAGAGAAGCTCCTTATCATGGAATAACTTACCCAGGAACTAAAAGGGTAATATATACACATACAGATTGTGTATTTATCACTGTACATGTTACAAAAGAAACAGATTTAGAAAAAATAGAGAAAGAAATAATATCAGAAGATTTTAACAAAATTAATAAAAGTAATTAATATATGAGTTGGGTAGCGGTAAGTTTGGCGGTGGCGCAAACAGGATATGGTATTTATCAAAATGTTCAAGGTAGAAGATTAGCTAGAGAAGCAGAGGCTAATAGACCTGAATATCAAATACCAGAATCTATGAAAGCGGCTCTAATGTCTGCCGAATTACGGGGATTAGAAGGATTACCAGAGAGAGTTAAAAGTGAAATGAGGCAACAGATGGATAGAAGTAGAATGGCTTCTTTATCTCAAATTACTGAAAGAAGAGGGGGATTAGGCGCTGTAGCTCAATTAGAACAAAAGCAACAAGACGCTATCAGACAACAGGCTATTATGGATGTTCAGCAGCAAGATAAAAATTTGCAGAATTTACAATCTATGAGAATGCAAATGGCTCAACAAGAACAACAAGCGTGGCAATGGGATGAAGCTCAGAGATATCAAGCCGCAGCTGGAGCGGCTTCAGCAATGCAAGGAGCTGGACTACAAAATATAGCTGGAGGAGTTACAAGTATTGGAACTATAGCTGCTTCAGGAGCTCTTAAAGGTGGTGGTGGAGGTGATGATGGTACAGACACTAACCCTTCTCAAAAACAAGCTCAATCTTATGATATGTATAAAACTAGTCTTCAAGGAACAGGTAAAACACCTGTACCTATGGAGACCTTTTTAAAAGATACTGATTTATCTGCTAAATTTATGACTGGTTTAGAGCAGTCTGAATTATATACTGTAAATCCTGTAGATATGGTATATCAAGATGGTGAATGGACTCCAAGATTTGGAGCTATGAGTACAGAAGAGGATAAAGCGGTTTGGGGTCCTCTTGACCCAAATAATCCTGAATCGGGAATGGGATGGATAGATAATCCTATAGGTCAATCGGGATATGCTGGATTTGGAATGGAACTTCTTAATACTAATGCGGTAAGTATTTTAAGTGCAGAAGAGTCTAAAGCAAGAGATACATCAGCTACTTCATATGGGGTTAGTCCTGATGATATGGAGTTGATAAATGGGGTTTGGTATCCTAAAGATAAGACTGTAAATGCTGCAGGTAAAATATTTGATGGAGGTACAGGAACATTTATAGATAACCCAAATCAAGATGGGAATCTTATTCCAGAAGTAAATATTTCAACACAAGAAGTTGTTAATACAGGAGGTGAAGTAGAGATTATAGATGAAAATAATAATGGTGTGCCAGATTCAGAGGAAGTAACAACAGAAACAGGGGCGGTAATTGATAGAAGAAATGGTAATATTTTAATTTCTGAAGAAGAAAGTGCTGCAATAATTAATAATAATGACCAAATAAATACAGCATTAAAAAATTCTGAAAATACTGATTTAGCATTACAAGACCCTAGCTTATCAGGACAAATATCGGAATCTAATCAAATAACTGCTGCTCAAACATATAAGGTTGATAGAGGTCAACTAGAATTAATAGATGGTAACTGGGTTCCTAAAGATGGAACTGTAAATACTGATGGAGAAATATGGGACTCAAATATGAATCAATTTATACACCCTGTTGAACAATCAAAAGGCGACCTTACATATACAGATATAAGAAGTGAAGAAACAGATATAAGAAGTGAAGAAGAGGAATTAAATATTGTTGAACAAGAAGATGATGCTACTGGTTCAGGTTTAGGTTTATCAGAAAATGTTAAAATTCAACAAGAAAAAAATCTACAGGAATATAATAAGAAGGTACAATCAAATTTAGAATGGCATGAAAATGAATCCTTAGAAAATATTGTTAATTCATTATATGAAGAGAGTCATGGTAGAATAAATAATGATGGAAGTGTAACAGTTTATGGACATAAACAAGGAGATTCACATGAATTTGAAATAACAGACTCCCCTGAAAATATATTTGACAATAAAGGAAGAAATTGGGATAATAGAATTTTAGGTAGTAAACAAGGTAAAACATTTAAAACGTCAGAAGGTAGAAAAAAGGTATATAAATATGGTACTATAGAAAGCACTAGAAATCCTGATGATGGTACAACTACTGATATCATAACAATAACATCAAAGAATCATCCATTATATGGGAAAACATATACTAGAACATTCAAAGACAATCCTGAATTTATGACACAAGAACCTATAAACGATTTAAATAATTTACTTTCTCATTATACAATAGATGGTGAAGACATTTCTTCTCAGCAATGGGGAATAAGTAAAGACTCATGGGAATATACTGCGACTCGTAGGTTAGAAGACGCTATAGCAAATGGTAAACTTATGTGGGATGATGGTAGCCCATTAACAGAAGAAGATATATCAGAATTATTAGTGAAATTTCGGGAAATAGAAGGTAGGTGGGATAGTATTTCCATTAGTGAAACAAAAGAGAATTAAACAAAATAGAATTAGAATAAAATGGCACAAGACCCTTTAGCAATGGTATATGGTGGACAGATAGGTCAAGGACAAGCACAAGTCTTTGATACATCTGGATTAGCAAAACAAGTAGCTGCTCAAAAACAACAAAAAGATAAAGCTTTTTTAGATTCTATTCTAGACCTTGACACATCTAAGGTATGGAGTAATGATTTGCCTGAATATAATAAAATGTGGAGCAACTACAGAAACTTTGTATCTAAGAATTATAAAAAACTATCTAATCCCGCTAGAAATGTAGATGTATGGTCTGAAAAGAAAAGAATGGAACAGGAAATGCTTAATTTTGTAGCTACTTCTAATTCTCAACATAAACAATATGTTGAATATAGTAAAGCAGTAAGAGATACAGATAAATGGGTGCAGACTGTAAATAAAGAAACTGGTAGATTTCTTTCTGATGAATGGGCGAATATGCCATTATCTCAAAGAAGTACTATGAGTATTTGGGATACAAGAACTAAAAAATTACAAGATATAGGTGATATACAAATGAAAAGAAATAATTCTTTAAAATCTTCTACTATAACAAAAACAACAGAAGAAGTGCCTATTGACCCAAATGACCTTTCCGCTGGTAGTACAACGCAAACAAAATCTGATGTAGATATGCAAGCTTGGGATAGGGGTGTAGCTAATTTTTATAATCAAAACGCTAACTACGCTGCTCGTATAGACCAAAATTACGAAGAGTATAAAGCTGCAAATGCAGACAGTGAAGGAAATTTATATATGCCTTTTACATACTGGGATGAAGATGAGAATATAGAAAAAACAGAAGATATGTTAATAGAAAATGGATTACAATACGACATAGTAACATCTAGAGCTAATCTTCCAAAAGGCGCTATTAAAAATACTTATTCTGTACCTGCTCAATATAACCTTAGAACTTTTGTAAGCGTAAATACACAAAAAGAAGGAAAGTGGGATATATCAGGAGAGTCTGACACTTATAGGTCTAAAAGTAGTTCTTACGTTCAAGCTAATCAAGGTGTGGGAGTAACTGTATATCCTATGAGATATGATAAAGGAACTAGACCTTTTATGGCTAGTGGTGGAGAATTTCAAGGTAAAATAATATCTAATTTTGGAGGAGACTTCACAGGAGCTACGATGCCTTCAAACGCTACATTTGACGGATTCTATAAAGATGATAATGGGATAATTGGATTCTCAATTTCTATGCCTTCTAAAGTTATAGAAAGTAAACTTAATAAATCAAAAAGTAATTTATCTACAAAAGAAAGAGAATTACAAAAAGTTAAGAAAGATAACCCTCAGATTATTAAAGATGGCAAAGTTGTGGCTAATCCTAAAATAAAGACCTTAGAGTCAGAGATATATAAATTAAATAAAGAGATTGAGAAATATACAGGTCAATCAGGTCAAGCTCAAAGATTAATGATTCCAGTAATTGATGGTAGAGGACAACCAATTAATTTATCTATATTAAGTGTTAGTGGATTACCATCTACTATAGAAGAAATTGAAAAAATAGTAGGAAAGAGAGGTAGTAAAGTTAATGTAAGTGAAAAAGCAAATGTTCTTTAAGATATAACAATGGAAGAAGAAGATTTAGATTTATTTTTAACAGATATTTACGGAAAGTTTGGACAGGAAATTCCAGACGCTACAAAAATACAAACGATTAAAGATACTTATGGTGATGACTATAAAACTTTAATAAATGACCTATATGGTAAATTCGGTCAAGAAGTTCCTGATGAAGATAAATATAATACTATTATAGAGACTTATAACTTAAAAAAAAAAGATATTTCCGAAATTTCTTCAGAAGTTTCTACAGAAGAGCAAGATATTTCTTCAGAAGTTTCTACAGAAGAGCAAGATATTTCTTCAGATGTTGTCCCTGTCAAGACTGAAGAAAAAGACAAGGATAAATATCCAGAAGGATGGGGTGGCGAAAATAGAGTAGAAGGAGATATTTGGGAATATAAAGGGGTAACTTGGACAATAAAAGATGGAAGACAAGTTGATAATAGTGGAGATGACTGGGATAGATATAATTATAACACAGGAGAGTGGAAAAGTGACTGGCATTTTGAACAATTTAAAAAAGCAGGCGGCTTTGACCCTAAAGAAGTAACATCATCATCTCAAGTTTTTTACAATAAACAAGCTGCATGGGCAGAAGGATATATTCCTCCTGGCACATACTCACAATATGATGTTGAATATAATGTAAATGAGGACTCTTCATTTACAGCTACAGACGCTTTACAAAAAGAATGGTATCCAGGATATACTGAAGGTGCATTAGTTAATTTTAGAATTACACCTGAAGGACAATATCAAGTTAAGTATGGTGAAGTGTGGGAAAATGTTGACAGTAAAAGACATGGGTATTCTAAAGAAGATATAAAAGGTTATCAAAATCACATTATAAGTATTGAAAGTGGAGCTACAATAGAGGTAGATGAAGATTCTGAAGAGTTCATAGGTCACTGGCATAAAATTCCTACTAACCAAGTTAAAAATGTATTAAAGGCGCGAATAAAGGACTGGATAGAAAATCCCGCTATGCTTAAAAACTTTAAACATTCTATTCCTTCAGATGATGAAGGTATAGATTTAGGAAATATACCTAATATTGGAAAAAGATGGTGGAGAATGGGTGATGATGACATAGACCTTTTATGGAATATGTGGAGTCACGATAATGACGAATGGATAAGAAAGAATCAATTTATAACTATTGATAATTTTTCATATCAACAAGATGGAGGAATAATAAATTATTCAGGTGCTGAAGGAATAGGTGATACGGGAAATATTGAAGAGGGGAAAGAAGTTTTTACTAAAGTTATTAAAGAGCTTCAGAAACAAGAAATTGAGAAAAGACTATTTGCTATAAGAAGTGTTGGAGAAGATAATTGGTGGACAGAGATAGGAGACGATATGGATTTTAGTGATATGTTTAATGAAATAGAAGATGCTAATCCCGATGCTAGTTTTGAAGAAATAGCGACAAGATTCAAAATCGCTCAAGATGGTTTAATATCTAATTATATATTAGACCGATATGTTGATAATGATGTATCTAATTTTGAAAGTGAAAAACAATTAGAATTATATAATGGAGTAAAAGCAATTCGTGATATGGTTGCTGAATTTAATCAATTAAGTGAAGAAGAGCAAGCAAGTCAATTAACTACTTTTCAAGATAAAATAAAAACACAACAAGATATAAATGATACATTAAGAACAGAGGTAGGGGTAGGTAGTAGATTTTATAATATTGAGACAGGAGAAAGGGTAGATGGGGTAGAACAGGAGAAGCCAAATGAATGGGATGAAAAGATTATAAATTTAGATGATTATAAGCCCGCTTTTCAAACTAAATATAGTAATTTTCAAGGTACGGTTGCTGATATATATGTACAAGCAAATCATGATAGGGTGCTATATGATTTAGAAGGGAAAGAGATGATACAGATAAGTGGTGAGATGATACAATTAATGGCTAAAATGCCAGATATTTTTGGAAACTTACAGGATTTATGGGTGAGTAATATGGGGCATCCTACCGAAAAAGCAATGGAGGAATATGGTATAACATATGAATTAATAGGTCCTGGTTGGGTAGCAGAAAGTGATGTAGATGCAGGGTTTTTTATGGAGTTATTCTCATGGGCTATTGATGAAGAGTGGACAATAGAAAAAGGGGAAACTTTTAAAGAGGTAATTGACGATATGATGACGAAATCTTCTCTTGTTAAAAATCAGTTTGATAAACATGTAGAGCAGGGTGGTAATGGATACGATTCTTTTGCCACTAAGATTTATTCAATGCCTAGAGACTTCTTATTTGACAAGGTGGGAGTAAAGCATATGACTTATCTTCAGTCTGATATTGATACCCCTAGTAAATTTACAGAGTATTTTGGAGACGCAATTTCAGAACTAGACCCATGGAGAAAACAATCACTTAATTATTCTAATTGGGTACAAATACTTGAAACACATGAATGGGGCATGGAAAGAAATGGTATTTATGCAAATGCAGAATTAGCAAAAGAAATGTATCTATTTAATTCTGACCCTACAACAAGAGAAGCTACTACATCAGAAAATGCAGGTTATTTAGTAGACCGCCTTTTAGGAGGATGGGCTCAACACTTTGGCACGAGATTTCCATCTTCTTTTTCTCCTTATCACGCACAACAAGCTTACTTAGGAGATGTAAGTGAAGGTCTTGGTGGTAGTAATATACTTATTAGTCCTGATGGAGGACAAAGTGATTTTAGTGACTATAGTTCTAGAATAAGGCAAGATTTAGCAGAAGTATTTTATAAACATAGTGGAATAGAACTATCTGAAGAGCAGAAAGAAAAACTAGACAGAAGTTTATTATTACAGGCAGGAGAGGTAACTGTAGATATGGTTCCCGCTCTTGTTGAAATGCTACTTATTCATAGAAGTTTAGGAGCTGTAGGGTGGCTAGGATTTACTGAAAAATTAAGAAAAGCTCCTAGTTATGCAAGTAAGGTAACAGGATTTTTATTAGGGATGGGTACTGAAGCGGTAGTAATGGAGCATGTTTTTAATACAGATGAATATGTTACAGGTTCTGCTTTTTATGCATTTGGTAAGATGATTCCTGGTGGTCAAATATTTAAATTTAAAGGTGAGTTTGCTAGATTAAATAAAATGCTTGATACTTTTGCAAGGCATGGGGTGCAAGGTACAGCAGCTATGGAATTTGTACATAATGTAGAGCATGTAGCTAAAGAGATATCTGGAGGACAAAAATGGAAAGATTGGGCTAAAGAAAGATATATAGACAGGCCTATTACTGAGCAAGCTGAAGAAGCATTTGTTACAGCTATGTCATTTAGTATATTAGGTATTAGAGATTTAATAGGTAAAGGAAAATCTGGTTTCAATATTAAAAATATGGAAAAAGCCAGAAATGAATTTATAAGTAAGGGATATTATGAAGAAGCTCATGTTCTTCAAAAAAATATAGATTATTATTATAACGGCCCTCAACTTAAAGGAGCTGATGCAAAGCAACAAAATCAAATTACTAGTGAGAATGTAAAAAGAAATGCTCTATATGCAAAATTAAACAGATTATTATACAAAGAAGCTCCTAAAGATGGAGTATATATGCGTGATGGTAAGGAAGTAACAGTTAAAAAAGGAGAGTATATTGATATACCAAAGGGAGAAAAGAATCAAAAAGAAATTGATGCATTAGAGAAAAAAATTAAAGAATCTGACGCTAATCTTAATAAGGTAATAGAAGAAATATTTGAATCTCAATCTGGTAAAAATAAGAGAGACCAAGACCATGTAGAAAAAAATAATCCAGTTGTTGAAGAAAAGAAAGATGTACAGGGAAGGACTATAGAAGATATATTGTTAGAGAAAAGGGAGCTAGGGAAAATATCACCTAAAGAAGTGCAACAATTAAGTAATATACAAATATGGAAACAGCAAGCTAAAGAAGGAGAATTATATGCTCAAAATAAATTAAAAGAATTAGGTATTGATTGGACAAAAGAAATAAAAACAGAACAGAAAACAGAACAGAAAACAGACCAGAAAACAGAAGAAGTAGCTCCATTACAAAAAGTAAATATAAGAAAAGTAGAAGGTAATTTATTTAATACAAACAATGAATATAATTGGAATATTACAAAAGTTGAAAGGAAATCTAAAGAACTTGAAAAATTAAATTCTGGTAATGAAAAAGTAGATAGTGGTGAGTTAAGTATCTCTGGTCAATTTACTGGAGGTTTTGAAACTATTGTTGGAAATAGAAATAATAATAGAGATGTAAGGGGTGTTGCTTTTAAAAATAAAAGTAGAGAGCCGTTTTTCCATGAATATACTCTTAAAGATGGAAGAGTAGTTTATTCTATTATGAGTAATCAGCATACTGGTAATAAACAAGGTGGAAGAAGAGGTTATTATTCTATTAATCTTACATATCCTAAAGGTACAAAATTAGAAGGTAAGGATTTACAAGCTGTTCAAAATCTTTTAAATAAGAAATATAATGATATGGTTTCTTCTATTAAAGGAGATAAGCCAGTAACAACAGAAGTAAAAACAGAACAGAAAACAGAAGTAAAAAAAGAAGTAAAAATTCCAAAGTCTTATAAAAAGAAGATGGATAAGTATAAGCAAAGCGATTTAGGAGGAGGAAAGAAAGGAGAGGGTAAAGAGAAGGCTGATTTAGTTAAAGAATCTCAAACTAAAAAAGGTAAAGAATATGTAAAGCAAGAAGTAGAAAAATTAGAGAAAAATCAAGATGGTACTATAACAGTTTATAGAGTAGGTAATCTTAATGAGGGACACAATCCTACAACTACTAATAGAAAAACAGCTGAATTAATAGCTAAAGAAAGAGAAGCTGCAGGTTTAAGTTCTCAAATAATAGAGGTTAAAGTAAATCCAAAAGATATTTCTACTGTTGTTACTGGTGTGGAAAAAGAAGTTTTTGTAGAGGTAACTGGTAAAAACAAGAGTAGGCTTAATGATAATAGTACTATTATACAAAAAGGTTCGTCTCCAGCGAATATACAAAAAAGAATAGATAAATTAAAAGGAGAGATAGATAAATTAGAAACAGATTTAGGAAGTGGGAAAATAAAAGGAGAATTTTATACAGAAGGTCTGAAAAAGAAAAAGCAAGAATTATCCAATCTTGAAAAACAAATTAAAACTAAAGAAGTATTTGCTGAACATACATTTGGGAAAACGTCATCAGCTTCAGTAAAAGGAAAAACCTTTAGAGTTTATAAAGATGGTAGTACAATGGGTAAGATAGTTGAGGTAAATCAAAAAGGAGAGATTGTAAGAGAGATTACAGGGAATGAAAAGAAAAAAATATATACTTCTTTGAAAAAATCTAAAGGGGCTGGATGGTTTTATAAAGCTCAAGAAACAAGAAAAGAAGTAGAGAAAAAGAAAATAGAACAAGAAGAAGTTAAAAAAACTGAGAGCGATAGAAAAACTATAAGTGATTTAACAATAAATAGAGAGTGGATAAATCCTAAAGATAAAAGTCTTGGTAGAAAACCTTTAACCTTTAAAGAACAAAGAGACTTAGCTAATGCTAGAAAAAATATAGGTGAAATAAATAAACAACAATTAAAAGAAGAATTAGAAAGGATAGATATTGCGGAAAAAGAATCTAAAAAATCTGAAGAAATAATCTCCAAAGAAGAAAAACCTACAGAAACATCTTCTGTTTCTCAAAAAACTGATTTAAAAACAGTAACTAAAAAAGGTAAGAAGTCTCAAGAAAACATTAAAAAAGTTACTGATGGAAATATTATTGGGGAAAAAAGAACTGAAGAAACAGGATATTATACTACTGAAAAACAAGCTTTAATTGAAGGAAAAGACTTAGGATATAGTATAGTAAAAACAGAGAAAAAAGTTGGTAAAAATTATAGAACTATTAAAGATGGTTATAGCGTTAAAATTAATGGTAGAGCTTTACCAGAAAAGTTTAAAACTATAGATGCAGCAAAAGAATATATATACAATAGAAATCAAAATATAGAGGCTACCTCTAGTAAAGTTAAGGGAGAAAAGAATATTAGAGAGGCTATTAATAATTTAGATAAACAAACAGAGAATTTAACATCTTCTATAAATAATATTAAAAATCCTAAAGTAAGAGAAGAACTTAATAAATTATATATTGAAAAGTTAAAAGAAGTAAATAAACAAGTAGAAGGTATTTTAGGTAAAGAAATAAAAGTTGAAACTACTGTAGATAATGTAGAGGGTAAAAACAAAGTAGTATTAACAACTACAGTAAAAAATAAAAAAGGGGAAAGCGTTACAGTTTCGGCATATGGAAATAGTAAAATAGAAGCAGCTAAAAAGTTAAACGAAAAAATTAATTCTATTAAAGAAGGAAAAGAAGTAGGAACTAATTTAGAAAAAACAGAAAAAGAAGTTTTAAATGAATTAGAAAATATTGAAAAAGGAGATAAAAGAAATAGAGATAAAATAATAGAAAAAATTGAAGAATGGGAAAGAAAAATAGATGAAAATATATATTCTTTACCTCCTGGGATAAATTTAGCACCTGGTATTTTAAAATTAGCTCTTAAAACTGGTAAAGCGGCTGTTAAAGCTGGAGGTTCAGTTAAAGATGCTGTTAAAGCTACTATGGATTATCTTAAAAATAATTTATCTACAAAAGCATATAAAGAGATAGATAAAAATCTTTTAAAACAACATATACAAACAACATTTACCCCAAAAGAACCTTTATCTAGTTCTAAATTATTAAATGAAAAAACTATTAATTATGCTACTGAATTAATTAAACAATACGGTTTAGACGCTAAGGGGTTTGCAAAAGAAGCAAAAACAAATTCTATATTAAAGGATTTAAAACCTGAAGAAATTAAAATGCTTTATGGTAAAACTTTAGAAAAATTAAAAACAGAAAATCCTGAAGCTTTTAATAATTTAATATCTAATATATCATCTAATACTAAATTAACTATAAGCCAAGTTAAAAAAGATATAAATAATTTTATCAAAAAATCAGGAACAGAAGAAACAAAAACGTCTTCACAAGTATTTAATGAATTTTCAACTGAATTAAAAACTAGAATAGATAATATAGAAAGAGGTGTAAAAATAGGTAAGAAAGAAAAAGAAAAAGAATATGAGAGTTTAAGAGAAGAGTTTAATAGTTTTTTAAGCAATCTACCATTAAATCTTGGAGTAGGTAATAACAGAGCTACTATAAGAATGGTAAATAATATAAAAAATAAAGCTACATTAGAGCAAGCGATTGAAAGAGTAAATAAAATTATTGGAAATAAAAACTTTAGAGAAGCGGAAATAATAAAACAAAAAACAGCGGATAACATTCTGAAAATATCTGATGTAAGCGTTTCAAAATCAGGTAAAAAAGTAGCTAAAGATGCTTATAAAGCAACAGGAGGAAAGGCAGCTGAGATAGTTAGTAGATTAGATAGAATAAATAACCATATAAAATCTTCTAATAATCCAAAAACAGGATTTGATTATGTTATAAAATCAGCAGAAAGAATAGAGACTTTGCGTAATGAGATATTAGAATTACAAGCTAATAAAGAGATGTCATTAGAAAAACAACAGAAGGAAATTGAAAAAAGAAAATTAGAAATAGAAGAGTTAAGATTTACTCAGTTGAATAATATGTCTCAATCCCAATTAAATCAAGCTTTAAAAGATATAAAATCTCTTAGTACTGAAGGTAGAACAATAAGAGAACAGCAAAGAGAAGAAGATGCTGTAAAATATCAAACAAGAAGAGATATAATTATAGATATTATTACTGGAGGAAAGGGGGTTAAAACAGGTATTCCAAAGTTACTTTCAAGTTACAAAAAAAAGAAAAAAGGAAGTATTCTTGTATTTGATAATAACTTAAAAACTATACTAAGAAAATTATCTCTAAAAGATAAGTCAGGAGAAGGGGGTATGTTTGGGGATTATTTAATGAAAGAAGTATATGTAAAAAATGTTAAAGTTGCAGAAGACAATGCCTCTAAAAGTCATAGAGAACATTTTGAAAAATTTGGTAAAGACTTATCTGTAATATTAGGACTTAAAAATGAAAAATACCTACCGTCTAAAATTGAAGAATATAGACAAATCAGAAAAACTGGAATAAAAGTAACTGAAGAAGGAAAAGAAGTAGAATTAGAACTAAGTAAACTTCATGCATTAGAAAAAATAATGCAATGGAAAGATATAACTCTTAGAACTAATTTTGAAAAAATGGGATATACCGAACAAACAATAAAGGATTTAGAAAAATATGTAGGTCCTGAAATGTTAAAATTAGGAGACTATTTATTTAAACAATATCAATCATTTTATGATATGTATAATCCTACATATAGAGAGATGTTTGGTATTGACATGCCTTCAATGGGAGAATGGTATTCTCCTATTAAAATTGAAGGTAAAATTGGTGAAAAACAGTATGCGGAGATAGGAGAATTTATGAACTTTTCAAAAATGATTGGTAATAGTCATATGATAAGAAGAACAAATAATAGTGAGAAATTAGAATATGGAGATGCTTTAGATACATATTTTAATTATTTCCAAATTATGGAGAAATTTAAGCATTATTCAAAAACTGTTAAAGAGTGGGGTAGTATGTTTGGGGACGCCAAGGTAAGAGAAGCTATTAGGCAAAATTATGGCGAAAGATATCTTACTGTGATAGATTATTTTGGAGATGTAATGTCTGGCAAACAAATGCAAAAAGATAATTTAGTTTTGAGTACTATTGCTAATAATCTAACAGGAGGTATATTAATGCTGAAGCCTTCTATCATGATGAAGCAATATTTTTCTACCGCAATATATGGTAGTCAAATGCCAGGAGTAACGGGTAAGGCTGAATTTTTATTAGGATTATTAAAGGGAGGCCAGGGAGGTATAGTAGATATAAAACAAAGTGAATTTTACAAATCAAGAGATAAAGCTTTTTTAGATTATACTATGAGTCTAAGAAGAGGTAATATATATAGTCAAAGTCAATGGGACAGAATGCTTAGTCAATTTGGTGATAAAACCAATTTAAGAAATGTTACTGATAAATTAGTGATAGGAGGAGCGAAATGGAAAGATGTATTCAGAAATGTAGTTGAACCTATTCAATCTTCTATGATAAAATGGGGAGATAAAGGGGGTATAATGTGGGGAGGTCAAGTATACGCTGATTTTATGTATAAAAAATATAAAAAAGAAGGGAAAAGTGATAAACAAGCTCATGAATTAGCTTTAAGAGATTTTGAACTTTTAGCAGAAGCGTCTCAACAATCACAAAGAGCATCAAATATATCTTATTGGAGAGGTACAGGAGGGGATTATGTGAAGCCATTTACAATGTTTACTTCAGGTATGAGTCAACTACATCAAATAACTGCAGTAGCTGGACAAGAAATATTAAATGGTAAAAATGTTGCACAAAATACAGCTACTATTATAGGCGCTCATATAATATTAGGTCAATTATTTGCTTTATCAGGAAATTCATTTAAATGGGATAGTGACAAACAAATGTGGGGACTTATATTAGGTAATTCTGAAGGTATACTAGGTGTAGGAAAAGTTCTTTCATGGGTAAAAAATGAAATTGTAGGTGATTATGACTCTCAAATAAGCCCTATAATTAGTAATATACAATCATTGATGGATGATTATAATCGGGTAAATGATTTAAAAGAAAGATTAGAGGAAGCTCAGTATTTATATTTTAATGAAAATGTTCCTGAAAAGGATAAAATCTCAAAAGATGAGTATGAGAAAATAATAGTAAAATTAAAGGATGAAAAGGAGAAATTTAGTAAGAAGCTTGTTAAAAAACTTGGAGCTTTTACTGGATTAGGTGTTGAAGGAGGTCTTAATTTGTATGAGGATATAGGTACTGTATATAGAGATGAAACAGACAATCCTATTAGAGAAATACTAGGTCTAGAAAGTGATTGGACAGTAGGTAGAGAATTATGGGAAATACTTGATGATGACAAATCATTACCAGAACTAGCGCCTTCAGATGAAGACCAAGAATATCACAAATTAATAAGAGAAACTAAGAGATTAAAAAATATATTATTTGATGTAGATAAAGTAAATGAAATGAGTGAGAAAGAATTTGAAATTAAACAAAAAATATATTTTGATAATATAAATAAGATGAAGGAAATAGAATTAAATAAATTAACAGATAAAGAAGATAGAGAGGATTATTTAGAAAAACATCAAAAAATTATAGATGATTATGAAAGAATGTTGTTAACTCCTAAAAAGGATTTAGAAAAAGAAAAAACAGATTAACCTAGTAGCTATTAGGATATAAGGAGAAAATTTCGTATTTTTGTAGCTAAATTTT
>TARA_R100001594_G_scaffold71212_2_pt1 | contig 23836 bp, 22 predicted proteins | sample TARA_R100001594 | Tara Oceans TARA_R100001594 (sample SAMEA2622752) | marine metagenome | biome: marine biome (ENVO:00000447); feature: marine epipelagic mixed layer (ENVO:xxxxxxxxx); material: "saline water (ENVO:00002010), including plankton (ENVO:xxxxxxxx)" | depth 150 m | reverse complement strand
CTTATCTTCATTGAATACGGTGCCAGCCCCGTAGGACTCGGCCAACCGTATTCCTCGTTTCTGAAGGCGCTCGATGTCGTCAAACCCAAGAGTGTTGTGCGACTCCATCCCAATCCCACTCAGGCCTTGTAAATGATTACCAAATAAGCATTTCCTAAGACATTGAGCATTTCAAGGCCAGCAATCGTATCTGCTGTGTTAGCATCGGTTACTGCGTCAAAGCCTGCATCAAGTAGTGTCTGTATTGCAGATGCACCCGAAAAGTCACCGGGTGGTAGTGGACCTACCACCTTAGACTTCAAGCCACCTAGACTTGCACTTCCCATGCTTAGTCACCTCAAGAGCGGCGACCAATTGCTAGGAAAGTTCCACCTTGTGTTACTGCTGTATCTGCAAGTGTACCGTCAGCCAAAGCCATTGCTATACGGATAGTTGTACCGTCAATCCTTGTTTGAGGATGGAAAAGTACATTTTGTATGTTGCTGCCGCCACCCGTGTCTGTGATTATTGATTCTTGCAAAATACCACTTAGGTTGACACCTGCAAAGTCGATACTCGCAAGTAGGCTACTCAAATCAATTGAGTTGTCTGCTGCTTCAAAGGTACCTGTCACTATCATTCTGTCACCGAAATAACTCGGTCTTGGATCTATTGTTATTGCCATTATTCTTCATCTCCTGTAATTGGTTCTTCAACTGCCTCTTCTGCCACTGGCTCTTCGACAACTGCTGGCTCAGGCTCAGGTGCCGGAGGATTTAGTGTTTCCTCCACAATTCCGAGTAGTTTCGCCTTTGTAGCGTAACCACCGAACTCTGCACCCTTAGCCTTGAGCCATGCACTGATGTCTTTCTTAGTCCAGCCTGCGTCAGGTATTCCGTCATTGCCTTCATCTACTGTTACTCCAGTATCACCTTCTACTCTGAAGGTGTTGGGTGTAAGTATGTGTCTATACTTGTCAACCCAAGACTGTTCGACTTGAACGGCTTCTCCTCTTATCCATTCACCACTCATGTCCATCCTTCGACGGTACATCATGGGTCCTAGAAAGGTCACTGTAGGCAAGTTGAATCACCTTAACCTGCGATTAGTGTAATCAAGGTAGTATCGGTTGCTCCACCAACAGTGAATGTCAGTTCACCAGTTTCGTGTGCTACTACAGTTGCTGCTGCTTGTAGTGACTCATCGGTGTCAGTGTTGTTTGTCAAGTTGATAAGTGCATAAATGCGACTTAGACCTGAGTCATAAGCATTAACTGCAAACTTTTGAGTTGTCCCTGTGTCACCTGTTACCATAACTGAAATCAGTCTTAGTCCTGATACTGGTACATTTGTTCCTGCAGCGTTAGTTGCCGCAAATGGGGTCAAACTGCCCGGATAGCCGGAAGTACCTGCACTGTATGCATCTCCCGGTCCACTTAACCAAGCGGTGTTGTCACCCATTGTACCGTCTGCATCAGGTGCACTAGCAAGTGCACCCGGAGTGTTACCTGCAATTGGTATGTCTAGGTATGTTGTCGTTACTGTTAGGTTTGTATGCGATGTTACTGTTGCCATATTTTTTCATCTCCTGTATTAATTCTCCAATAGAGCCTCACTGTAGGTCACGGATGGAACCTTGACCTCCAAAGAAAGTAGTCCAAACTTCACCCATTGTGCGGTAAAGTCCTTCTTGCCCTAATCTGTTGATTGCGAATGGATCGCCAGTCTCGATACCGGACTCAAAGTATTGAGTTGGTTTCGCAGTACTGTAGTATAGATAATCAGTGTCAAGCATGTAGATTCTGCTGATTCCGTCTGCTTGTACATCCTTAGATGGAATGATTGGTACACCGTTGTAGGTTGCGACAATAAATCCTGCCTCAACACCCGGTACACCCTTAACGCCGTTGTATGTTGGTACAACACGCTTCTCTTCCATGAATCTCTGTTGAGCCTGCAATAGTTGCTGGATTCTCATAAGAGTGTCATATCCTGTTAGCATAACCTTCGGGTTACCACCACGAACCCAAATCTTTTGGAAGATTGTGTCCAAGTGGTCGAGTGAAAGTGTTCTGCGGTTTCCTGCTGCTTGGTCGCTACCACAGTCAACTTCAGCGTTAGACCAAGAGTTTGCACTTCGGTCAATGCTGTAGATGTCAAGGTCGTTAGCACCACAGTGGTCTGCAGATGCGCCGCCAGTTTCCATAGATGTTAGTCCACCGGATGAGCCACCGTCATTACCAGTAACTCTGTCAAGTGATTCAAGATCGTTACCTGCTGGAGTATCACAATCTTGTAGTAGCATTTGGTTGATGTGCTCAGCGTGGTGCTTACCCATCTCTTCCTTTAGGACAGAGCGAATGTCGCCAAGTCCGTCATCCTTGTCATTCAAGAAGATTGCAACCTCGGACATATCGAATGAGTGTGCGATAGTCTTAGGCTTTGCTGCAACATTTTGGAATGTAGGCTTGGTGGTGTCAGGCAGTGTGCCGTTCTCTGCAATACCGCCACCGACTGCTGTCGAAGGCTTTGCAGTTACGACTCTCCATCCACTGCGGTCCCAAGGCTTCTTAGGAAGGATAGAGAATGCGTTAAACTCTTGGTTCAACTGGGACCAAACCTTGCGTCCGTAGATCGCTTGGTAGGTACCAGCGGTTGTGCTTAGAAGTGGTGCATCTGCTTTGAGAAGTTCGCTACCTGAGTAACCGAATCCCATGTTAGTGCCCGCTCCATAGTAGTAGCGTTCCATGTCTTGTACTGTTCGTGTGTAATTTCGTGCCATTATTCATTCCTCCATTTAGTTCCAAACACTCCCAGCGAGGTTGTGTACCTCGTCCCAAGACATGTTTGCTAGTTCCTCTGTAGTTGGTATTGCTACACTGGAGTTGTCAGATGCTTTGCGGATTTCAGCCGCAGGTGTAGAAACGGACATGTTGTCGATTCTGTCACTTAGTTGGGAAATTGCCTTCTCGATAGTTGCGAGAGGGCCACGAGCGTCAAACTCTGCTGCTGCACGAGTCTGTGCTTCGGTTGTCAGTTCTTTCTGCAAGCGCTCAGAGAACACATCGTTCAAGTTGTTCTTGAACTGCTGTTCCATTGCTGCCGCCTTGAAAACTGCGTATGCTTCTTCAATTTCAGATGCGGAAACATTGTCAGGGTTTAGGTAAGACTTAGCGACATCGCCGCCTCCACCTAGTCCTGCACGGGAAATAGCGTTGGTTGATGGTGAGCCACCTTCAGTTGCACGACCCTTAACTTGGCCTGCAAAGTAGTCTGCTCCATCTCCAATCTGCTCAGGAGTGCTACCAAGGTTAGCCTTGGCAACATCGTCAAAGTGTGCACGAGCAGCACCAGTGTCTACGCCAGCGGATTTCAAAGTGTTCTCCATCCAATCTAGGTATTCGCTAGTGATAACATCGCTGTACTCTGACTTCTTCGTGTCATCCTTGTACATCTTCTTTTCATCATCTTTCATTTCTTTCTTTTTATCTTCTTCTTCCTTTGCCATATCGTCGTCCTCGGCTAGTCTTAATTCTTCTTTAGGTTTTCTTTTTGGTCTGTCGTCCATATCCATGTCGTCATCTTCGTCTTCGTCACGGTCTTCCAATGCTTCCTCCAAAGATTCCTCTTTGTCGCCATCTTTGTCCATGTCAAGGAAATCAGGTTTCTTCTTTCCTTCCATGTCTTTGTGCATGCCCTTCATTTCTCCGTGCATGCCCTTGTTTTCATCTTCTTTGTCCATGTCGTCCAACTGCTTAGATAAACGATCGATTACGGATGCCAATTCACCCAATGCGTCTACTTCGTTTGTCATAGTAGTGTCCTCCTTCAGTATTCTAAAGGATGCTTCGGGGTTAATCCCCTTTTCACAAATAGTAACTTCGTGTAGTTCTAACTTGGAAATCTCAGTATAGTTTCCATGCTTTGCATCGGATTTGTTAATGCGCTTGAACGCCTGTCCTCCAATGCTGAACCCAGTTAGGTTACCCTTGCGAATCTCATTGGCTACTTCACGAGCCTTCTCGATGTCATCTCTAAGTTTGATGACAACGAACATGCCAGCGTCATCAACGCCGGACTTCCATAGTCTACCATCAGAGTCAGTGTAAGCCTTGATAACTTCACCGACCTGAATATTTGAGTGTGCTAGTTGTACATTGCGGAAGCCATCTGCTTTCATAAAGTTACCAAAGGCGTCCTTCAATGCTCCACGAGTAATCAAGTCACCCTGCTTGTCTACCATCTCTACAGATGCATAGCCAGCAATAATTAGGTCATTGGATGACTTGACAATGGCAATACTAGCAGGATGGGCAGAGGTAGATGTCCTCAGTGCAGCCGCTGGTGCCATGCCAGTAATTACACCGCTCATACTATTTAATAAGGTACGAAGGCCGCTTTGTCTTTATCTATAGACAAACGACCTGCTTCACCATCATCAACAGGCTTTCTGTGAGCCATTTTCTTATCTTCGGCTCTTTCTTTGTTATCACGCTCTACATCTCTAGCATCATGGTCGGGCATAGTCTTGGAACCAACAAGGCTGGTAGGGCCACTTGGCGATTCTATAGGTGTAGCATAATCTATTCCAAGTCCCATAGCACCTGTGCTAGAATCTCCAACGGCACCTACTCCTGACTTCAACATAGATGATGCCAAGGTTAAACTCTTTGCTAACAGGCGCTTGACTTTCTTTTTGTGCTCAATTGCATCATCTACTTCAGATTCCCAAAAATTAGTATTTTTTGTTTTCTTTGGAGGTATTAATGGCTTACCATCATTTTTAGATTCGTGAACTTCTGCTTTAGATTCGTCATCATATAGTGACAAATCTGCTTTCAGCATAACTCCTGCGACTGGCGACCAAAATGGCCTTTGGCTCTCGGCCAGTCGAATCAACCAACCATTTTCTGCCTTTGGATTGAACATATACCACTCGCCATCGATTGCCGAAGCACGATAACTTACATCTCCCGCAGCCATCTTAATAACGATTCTATTTCCATCCCTGTCGATTTCATGCGGCCACATCATAGGTTCAGACTTAGTAAACATCGATAATGTTTCTACACTCGATACTCCCTCACCTTCTGCTTCGCCTTTGATTTCATTACTGTTCACAGTGTATATGTCGGCTCCATCTACGCTTTCAGTGACAGAGATGCTGTCTACATTTACTGTAACTATATCTCCAACCTCATACTCATCCTTAGATTGGAATGATGTACCCACATCCATGTATGTGTCACCCTCGTACTCAACAGCACGATCGCCTAACGAATCTTCATGTGTGATAGGACCAGTGCCCAATCGATATGTGAAAGAAGATGTACCCTTCCTGTCAAGAACCATTAGGTTGACATCTTGACCTTCATCATACAACACCCACTTTGGGTGCCTATTTTCTCCTTTCATGTAAGTGGAGTTGGCATCCCTTAGTACCAATCGCTTATGCTCTTTGAGCAAATCTTTGACTATGACTTCTAAGCCGACATCATCCGTTAGCCTCAAATTGTGAGCAGCCGGGAGTAACACATTCTCTGTACTCTCCATAGTACCTCTTAGAATCTTTATGCGTTCTTGCAAAGGCATATCGTGAACATCACTATCATCATACTCTACAATATCTATGACATTGTATTCTTTATCTGCAAGTACCACATCTACAACAAAGTTCTTCTTCGATATCTTCTCAAAGTTTTCCTTTGTTTCTTTGTCTAAGTCAAAGTCGCCTCTAACTGTAATCTTGTCATCCTTCTTTTCCACGAATGCTCTTGGGCCTTCAGGCATAGCAGATACAATCCAGTCGCCACTAAATCCACGAAGGTGTTCCAAATCATCTAACTTGAATATGCGATGCATTGGCTGAAGGATTGGATATTCGCCATCCTTCTTGAGCATGATGTCCGGGTTAGAAAGCGAGGCAAGTAAAATTGTAGCATCCTCTTGTTTTCTTACCATTCTTCTGCCGCCTCCAAACATCTCTATTGCACTCTCATCAGCGTATGGCATTTTAGAATCCATGCTTGGACCCCATCTCGCCTCATATTCGTGGCCTACTTGCTTGTACATAGGTCTTGTCAATGTTTTGCTCAAAAAGTCGTAAGGTTCGACTTGTTCAAACCTAACCAATTTACCATGAGAGTCGTACACTGGTTTAATGTCTGCTTCAAATCCAAACTTTTTACCTTCATTACTGCTATGATTATAGTAAACAAATGAGCCTGAGCCGTTCATATCAGACTGAGGAGTAATTGGTGTGAGTATTGTCTCCTCTCTTTTTTCGCCACTTTCAGGGTCATGCCCCATGTGCGACTGTAAAGTTTCATAGATTCCTCCTGTATCTTCAGAATGCAAACGCCTCTCCATGGCTTTCATGTAGACCGCAAGATTACCTAAGTAACGAGGTATGTTGTTGGGATTTCCAAACGATAGACCTTGAGAATCAATCCACCTGTTCCTTTCATCTGCTGCTATTTGGGTGAGGGCTTTTTTGTCAGCCTCTATAGTGCGCTGCAACTTTTTCTCTCTAGTTTTACGAAATCCATCGACTCTACCTCGGATATATTTCTGCAATTCCTCAGACAACTCATCGTGCGGTAACCCCTTTCCTCCATCAATTATGTCATTTATCTTTTCAAACAAATCTTTGATGTTATATCTAGGACTTCTGTTCAACAACTTTTGCGCTTTACCTCGTGCATCCATTTGGTCGTCAAACTCTTCTATGAACGGAGTGATGTCTTGCAACATACCTTGTAGTCTATCTCTTTCTTCAAAGTTCCTTATGTGTTCGGGATTTCTAGTATCTAACTTTGATTCAATTTCATTTTTTTGCTGCTTTAATCTATCGTAAGCATCTAAGTTTCGCTGTAAATAATCAGTAGTGTCATCAATAATTTTAGAATTAGTTTCAACATCACCAATACTAATAGGATTATTCACAGGATCTCTTCTAAGTATGTCAGTGATTAACTTATGACCGTGGTGCTCCATTCTTGCATCATCAAAATGCAAAGCATGTTCCTCTTGAGGGTACAAAGGACTATTGGCTTCTCCTCCAATTAAGCCTCTAAGTATAGATTGTCTTTCTTTTTCGTGAATATTTCTATCGTGGTGCTCTACTTCACCCGCATGCCCAATGTCAGTATTGCTATGTAGATGGGTGTCATGTATAGCGTCCGTCTTACCTCTATTTCTTATTACATCTTTGTTAGGAGTTTTGAGTTTGCCGCTGTAAGTTGGGTCATCAGGCTCCCTTTGTGACAACTTAGGTAGCCCTAGTGGAGCCAACATATCTTTCAAATGTGCAATCAATCTTGTAACAGTGTGCTTTGGATGCCTTGAAAAATTAGTACCTACTTGTTTAAGTTGATGACCTGATGCAGTAATACCCATGTGTGCTGGAGTGCCGAGAGAAAGCGCATAGGACTTTATGTTCTCACTCCTAATTGCATCTGCAGCATCTGCCTCCGCTTTGTTTTGTGGGTCCATGGTATCTCTATAACCAAACTTCAAAGCAGAAGCCGGGGCATTGCGAGGGACTTTTATGAAGCGGCTTGATATTGGGTGAGTGCTAGGTAGCCCTTTTTCTTGGGCTTTCTTATGTTGGTGAACTGCCACTGGATCGAATACCGGCCTTCTCACAATGTGCTGCTGCTGCTGACCTGCGAAGGCTAAGGCATTGTGTGCGCCACCATAACCCTTTGATTCATCCTTTGAGTTTGTAACTTCACCTTTAGGATGAATGTAATTGTGCGGGTCATCAGGATGGTTATAATCAATCAATAGGTTGCGTTGCTCAAGTAACTTAGTTTCATAGTAATCTTTGAGTGATTTATTATGTCTATATTCATCAATCTGCTTTTCTATTTCTTTCAACTTTTCTTCTGCGTTGGCTTTAGCAGTAGAATCCCCTGTTTCCATTATACGCTCTAAGTCCCGTTTCTTTTCAGGCAGGTTCATACGATTGAGGTTTTTTAACACCTCATCAGCGGCAGAGTACTTTTCCATATATTCAGACTGTTCCTCTTCTGAAAATGGATGCTCAAATATGTGTGCCAAAACAAGCAGTGCGTTGTTTTGCTCTAAGCCTTCACCACCGACACCATTGAACATTTGAGTCCAAAAGTGAGACAGACCTTTATTGTCGCCCTCCATAAAGTCCTCCATGTGATTGTCATGGACATGAGGGTGCGTAAAGAACAATGAATTATTTCTCAACTCTCTATCTTCGTAGTAACTCTTCCTGTGTCGCTCTGCACGACCTAACATATCCTGTATATTTTCAGGATGAAGAGCATATCTTTTATCAAACTCTACACCTGACGGATTGCCACCTAAAGGAAAATACCCATTTCTATCTAAATCATAATGAAATGCAGCGGCTACTCCCTTTATCGAAAGATTATTTTTGTTGATAGAATTGTGCCAATCATATTTTTTAGGTGCCAATGTATCTAAGCGATCGACACTGAATCTTTTCTTTTTGGCGTTGTATTTAGGTAAATCGAACATGCGGCTAAATATTTCTTCTGCACGATACTGAGCGCCTTCTATGCTACTACTTTGTTTTGAAGCATAAATCTTGTCAGCAAGTTCATCGATTTGGTCTTTGTATGGTTCTAATTTACCTAAGTGCTTCAGAACACCAACATGGTACCTTATCAATTCGTGGTCGTGCATAGCATTGTAAAGTGCCATAGGTTTGAGTGTTTCTTCAGCCGGTAGATTCTCATGTACTCCTATTTGATTATCTGCTGAAAATCTTTCAGGTCTTATGAGTGCTCTATAAAGCGGTAATATCTTTTTGTAACTACTGGTAATCATTCTACCTAAAGGTACCCTTACTTTCCCCATAGCATCAAGGGCAATAGAATGGTTACCATTATGGTCTAAATCATCTGCACGACCTTTGTCTATGCCACCCCTTTCTAATATCTCATCGTACAACTTTTTTCTCCTATCAGACCTTAAATGGCTAACACCTAACAATACATCTCGGAGTTCAGGTACATCTCCATCTATGAAATTATTTTCTAACATGTGTAATACGCTTTCATCCCCATGAATGTTATTATGAGTATGGTGCTGTATCGTAGGCTCATTCGCTTGGTTACTTAGTTCGTGAAAAATACCTTGATTGAAAACATTAGCCTCATTTGGTTTTGTTTTGAAATGCTTTGCCATATTCGCTAATCGCCTATTGTCATATTCGGCTTGAGATATTCCACCCAGTTCTTCTCTAGGAGTATAGTACAAAAAATTGTGAGCGATATAACGAGGTACCTTTCTGACTTTACCATCAGTAAATGTATGTTCTACTTCCCCATATGCGTGTTGTAAATGAGGATTTGTGTTAGCAGGTTGGCTCATGTCAAAAGTATTAGCAAACTCAGGGCTATACTGTAACTGACCTTGGAATAATGTGTTTATGTGCTGGGTTTCTTCAGGATCACCCATTTGACCTGATTCAGGACCAAGTTGGAAAAAATCAGTGTCACCTTCAGCCTTGGCAAGATACAACAACAAAGGCTCAAGACTAGGCTTACTGTAATACAAGTCTGCCTTTGTAACAACACCATGGGCTTCTAAGTATTCATCAGCCGCCTCTGATACACCTACGCCATCGTATAGAGATTTGACGAATGTTTCTCTACGAAGGGTGAGAGTATCTAAAGGAGTTTCAATCAAATCATCACCAGCCGCTTAGTTAATGCGGCGAGATAACTCTTCGATGCTCTTTTTGATTTGCTGGTCTTGATACTTCTGTATGTTTCCACCAGCGGATTTGAGAACTGGACCTTCGCCACCTGTGAAGTTTTCAAGTGCACCTGTTGTGCTAAATGCGGTAGGGTAGTAAGGAGATGCTCTTGTTGTGACATCGCTGTTCTCCATAGTAGCGCCCTTGTTTTTGACATCTTCAACTTCAATCAAATGATTGTTAGTGGAGAAGTATTGATTTTTTACATTGTCTTTACCAGCAGATTGTGTTCTGAACTCATAGCCATGCTCTGAACCTTCCTTAGCAGAGTATTCAGGTTGGCTACTTCTGTCAGCCTTTGCTTTCTCAACTTTGTCAGCCAACTCATTAGCCTTGTTAAGTAAGTCTGTAAACTCTTCATCTCTAGGTTCAAATCTTGGTTTCATTTCAATCACTCCATTCCCATGTTGTTTCCGGTTGAGCCAGCACTCTTTGCCGACTCTGCTAATGCGTGAATCTCCGACCACTCCATTTGGTGAAACTCTTCATTGGTGCTTGGCATATCTAGGTCTGCACCTTTGATTACCATGTCGTCACCCATAGGTCTGAAGTCATCTTCTAACATTCCACTAGGCCTTTCGGTCTTTGACATAACAAATCCTGCCTTTCGTAGCATGTTCATCGGGTCTGCTATTGCTTTTCGCAAGTTTATGTTTTCTTGCTTGAGCGTTCTTAAATCACTATCCATGTTTTCCATTTTACTAATGAGTGCCCCCATTAGTTTCTCCGCTGTGTTCTCTCCCTCACTCATTGCGCTCAACTCAAAGTGTTCTGTTGTTTAGTTGCCTTTTGATGCTACCAATACGACTTGTGCGAATCATACCCGGTAGGACACTATCAGATGCAGGGTGTACCTTTTCAACTGAATTGAACTTCATCACAGGTGCGCCACCAGCATAGATGTCATTGACACCAACTGCATGAGTATCTTGCTTTCTGATTGCATTTTCTACATCGTGAGAAAGATAGTCTGCGTATTTTGTAATTTCATTGATATGTGAGCGAGCGCCCATTGCGTCTTGCTCATCCAATGCTTTGTAAAAAGCATCGATATGAGTGCGCATTTTTCTAGCCATAGGGTCAAGTTTCAACAAGTCCATACGAAACGCCACCACTTCACTCATCTTTAATGTTCTCATGCACCCTTGAATCTGCCGGAGTCGCCAATACTACGGGCTGCTTGCTCTATCGGGCTAGGCTGAGAGCCTCTTTGTTGCACACTGCTCACTGGAGAGCCGGACCCCATGCTAGTTCTATTTTGAGGACTAGACATGGGGCCTCCGTCACTCATACTTCTTGCACCAGCGGAGGCTTGACCGCCCATAACTCCTGCTAACTGTGGAGGAATGTTGCGGCTCGGTAATTGGCCGGGGTTAGCCTGCGGTTGCGGGCCACTCGGCATACCGGGCATTCCACCCGGAGGCATCATTCCACCACCCGGAGGCGCACCGCCTCCCATCTGTTGTTGTGCAGGATCGGGTTTCTTGTAAATAAATCGAACATCTCTATTGCCTTCTTGTACCATTTCAGGTTGATAGCCCAACATAACCATGCGCTGAGCAATGTTCACTTCCATCTCATCACGACGCAATCGAGTAACTTCATCTTCTTCTTCGTTAGGATAAAGTGTTAATCTCCAATCGCTTACATCTAACTGTTCCATAAGTCGTGGGAATAAATGCTCGGTGTACACCTTGTGTCCAAACTCAACAGCACGATTGGTAACAAGAATCTGCATACCCTCGTTATTGAGTCCACCGGACTTACCAGTGTCCATCATAAACACATTCGACACACCATAGAATGATGCAATACGCTGACGCATTTCATCTCTAACTGCAAGATACTGCATTTCTTCAAGCGTGTCCATGAACTTGACCCAGTTCACACCACCTTTGCCGGTATTAGATTCAATACCAATCTTGGGAATGTAGTGAGGGTCACGCTCTAACTTCTCGTCCATACTCTTGAAGAACGATTTCATAGATTCTAAGTTGTCCGTAGTTACAGAAATTAGACCCTTTGGCATCCTGCGCTTTGAATAAGCAGTGTACATGTAGTTGTCCATTGCTGTCAAAGTCATAGCCTGACGCCATAGGGATGACACAGGTGAGCGACCATACAACTTGGACGGGTTATACTTACTTACATGAATTACTTCCCCTTCCAAATAATATTGAGTCTTGCCGCTACCTGATGTGTTGACATAGTGAACATCTTCTAATGCATGCCCACATACCTCACAGGTCTTTTCTTCTTCTGCATAACTACGGACTACATCACGGTGTATAGGACATGAACGATATCTACCACCACGAACACCACGCTTGTCAGCAATAATGCGCATGAAGATAGGATCGCCTCTGATTATTTCTTTAACTCTGTAGAAAGATATCTCCTTCGTATCAGGGTCTTGGTAGTATTCCTTTATCAGTATCATAAAGGCGTCATCCATGATATTCAAATCGTACTCTATCTCTCTCAATACATCCATGAAAGACTGTTCCATGCTATTACGCTGGTCGATTAACCATCTAGGGTATACGATTTCATTAGCATCAGGTGATTCTAATTCTGTGCTTTCGCAATCGAAACACTGCTCAACATCGTGTTGGTGCTCCTTTCCACACTCTGTGCACTTCTTATGAAACTTCTTTTCCCAATAGTAACCTCTACGGAATACTTCTTGTTGAAGAGTCGAAAGTACGGTTCTTAGAATTAGGTTTTCGTTAGCAACGGAATACAAAGCAGGTATTGTGATACCCTGTACTAATACAGGTTCCTGAATACCAGTAGTCCAAAGAGGCATCTGAGGTGCAGGAGTTTTTCTCCTTCTGAAACCGTTACCAATACGGGACAGTATTCTTCCAATTCGACTTTGTTTTTCTTCTACCATTACAATTCCTCCGCCCAACTTAACACTGTATCTTGGTCCACTCCCCATTGTCGCAGAGCCTTCTCCGCTTTGTGTGTTCCGTCCCAAGACTGGTATTGCACATACTGTTTCATAAGTAGATTATCAGGTTCTAAGAAATAGTGTGCCATCGCTTTTGCGACTTTACTTTTGTTTTCGATATAAGGCAAAGAGCCACTAAGTAACTTAGCAACATCTTGGCCTCTAAACTCTAGTTGGTGAGTATTAGGTTCATTGACACTTACGCTTTTATTCAACTGCAATGCACCAAAGCCGAGATTGTCATGCAATTGTGTGCAATGAAGTCTGCCTCTTTCACCCTTGGTTACAATAGTGAGTCTTGGCTCATCCCTATCGGTTATAGAAAACGCACCATGCTCATCAATGAAACCACCAGCGTAGTGCCAAATGTCTTTGATTACGATATTACCATTCTGAGCAGCAATGTATTCTCCCTTCTTGTGACCTTTGAGTATAGCAATTTCCTCGCCATACATCTTGAGTAACTTTGCCATACGATTGACATTCAATCGATTAGTGCCCTTTTCAATTAGTCTTTCAGTGATTGCTCTAGCAGTTAGTGGACCAGCGTCTACTAACTCTGCTTTGGCTAAACTTAGCCAGTTTTGTTGCTCTTTGCTCAATGTGTTGAATTGGTTTAGGGCGCTCTTCCATATTCCCTTAGCGTCCTGCTTGCTCTGCATTGCAGTTTCCCAAGCATTGGTTTCCTCTTCGCCCCAAACATCGTGGAACTGATCTAAACTTTTGAGTACGCTATCTGCATTTTCCCACTGTAAGCATGCTCTACGCAGAGTATTCTTCTTCAATTCACCATATATTCTTAGAGATTTGAGAGTTCTTTCGTCTAAACCTAATTGAATAATAGTGTTGTGGTGGTTATCTGCCCACTCCATTGAATCTAAAGTCGCCTGCGTTTCCTGAAGATGAACATGCTCTATTGATTTGATTAAGTCGCTGACCTCTTGTAAGTCCTCGGCTTTGCGTAAATCTCCAATTAACTCTTCAGCGGTCTTACCTAACTGCGATTCAAACCAACCCTCACCCGTTTTAGGAAATGATGGCCTAACAAAACTGACATCTCTATCCAAAGTTATTGCATCTTTAGCGATTCTAATTGCATTGTTTGGATTAGACTTAATCAAAGGATGCTCGACCAATGTAGAGGCGATGATAGTTTGTAATTCATCACCCATATCAATGATGGATGTATGATTACCAACCCCTAAAGAACCCCACATAATACTCAGCCCCTTCCTTCATCCATATTATACTTAGGCTACGAACCACCCTTTGCTTGCACTTACTGGTTTATCGCCTAGCCACTCATCGAATCCGCCAAGATAATCGTCTAACATAACAATGCTACCTTTGAACTCCTTTGTTGCCCAGTTAGCAAGAGCCAAAGCCATTGCCAAGTCATCGTGAGAGCCTACAGATTCCAAACGACCTCTCTTAGTCATACCAAATCTAGTAAGTTGAGTTTCTAATTGGCGAGTGAACTCCTTGCTCCTTTCATTGCCCCAAGGTGTTTTGATTTTGCCCTGCTCAAATGCCATCAATAATGACATGAACATGCTTTCTTTACGCTGTCGAGTAGTCATAAATGTCTTGATTGGTATATCTTCACGCATTTCTTTGAGTTCTGCCTCAAACATACGCTGGAAATTGTTACCTTCAAGTTCAATCAAGTCCGGTTGGAACCTGTGATTGAGCATGATTATCTGCTTTTTCTGAGCAGCAGAACCCAATCCCTTCTCATTTAGGAAGTTTACAATCTGCTTTTCCTCACTATCAGGTGGAGTTCTTAGTGTAACCATAGCAGTATAGTCAGCGTTGCTATCAGACGCTATCGCTGGATCCCAACCAACAAAGTGTTGACCGAATATACCGCCCACATCGCCGTTTTCATCGTATTCTGACTCTGCTCTATCCAATAATACTAGATCTTCATCCCTTGCTTTTTCAAGAAGTTCCATTGGAAACATGCTTGACATGTCGTGAATAGGCTCACAAAGGTACTCACGAGCGAACTTTATGGCTGGCATAGACGATTCTCGCATTTTTAAGGCCTCTAAAGGCCACCTTGTAGGCCATAATGGCTCCCCATTATCCTTAATTGCGGGGTAAGTTTCGACTCTAAATGCGTCTTTTTGCTCTAATTCAGCGTATAAATCGTTGTAACTGAAGGGTGTTCCGACCATCATTAGCCTTCCAGTGTGGTGCAGAACCGGCAAAAGTACAGTATAAAACCAGTCTGCTGCCCTTTGTAACTCTGTAGCGGTAGTACCCCATAGAATATCGTCACACAATACTACATTTGGGTGGAAACCACGAGTAGCACCACCAACCGACTTAGCCATAAGTCGGCTTTTATTGGTGAACTCAAAGTAAGATTTATTCCAAGGACGACCTTGAGGCTTCAAATCCTTGAGTATATCCTTGCCTTCTATCAGATTTCTGATAAATCGCATGTGTTCAAGGGTCTGCTCTAGGCTGTGACTGAATATCATAATGTGAGTATTGGGTCTGAAAGCCGCTAACCACAGAGCATACGACATAAAGAATACCGATTTGCCGTGGTCCCTGCTCGCCTTGACACAATATCGTCTACTTTCGTTAAGACCTTGTAGCCAATGCTTGTGATGATCTGAAAACTCAAACTCTAAAATCTCAGTAAAGAAGTATTCAAAGGATTTTTTGGACATTTCCATGTCCATTTCCTTGATGAACTCTTCTTTGTTCGTCATTCTTCGCCCCTCATTTGCCTTTCTTGTTGCTCCGCTATATCAGCCAAATTGGTAGCGTTAAGACCAAAGTTAGTCGCTAGACCTGATACATCAGTTGGGAGCGGTGGTGCAGCACCAAAGTTAGGTGCTTCATCAGCATCATCCTCTTGCTTAGGTCGCTCTACACCTGTTTCATTATCAAAATCAATGTTTTCAGAATTAGTAGCCATTGCATCATCTCTTTCATCTTCTTTCTTCGCACCATGTGGAGATGAGTTTACTCCTCCTGAAGCAGCAACGGAGGCAGCGTTATCTGCAGGACTAATTTGAGGTTGAGGCGGCAAAGGTACCTCACCGCCCATAGTTGCCATATTTTGTGTGTCGATTTGATTTCTTAAACCAGCAGGCATAGGTGCTAAACCGTCACCACCAACATTAGTCTGCTCAGCAGCATTACTTGCTGTTACCAATTCATTAGCAGTTTGATTAGTAGGGCCAAAACCTTCAATTCCTTCTTTACCAGTCATTCTTCTTCTCAAATCTAATCCTTCTACATTTGTAAACTGTTGACCTAGCATATTAGCAACTTCGTTCAATGACATACCGGGGTAATTTTGCCTAGCGTACTCTTCATAATCTGCTAAATCTGTTGCACCTTTATGGCCGCTTAACTGAGCAGCCTCGGCACCCTTTCTTTGAGATAGGTTTTGAAACCTACTTAGTAATTCTGCTTCTCTTTGAGGTGCTAACTCTGCCTGCCTTTGCTGGGTGGCCTTTTCTCTAGCCAATATCCTAGCATACGCTTCTTCTTCAGGAGTCATTGGCTTTCTCCCTAAAAGAGCGATAAGTGGATTAGCAAGCGCTGATGCAAACTGACCGAAGTTTTGTATTTCGTTATTAGCAAAGCGACCAGCGCTGGTGCCAAGTTCTCTACCTGCACCTCCGATATTACGAGTAGTGCCAAAATCCTTTAATCTTTGTGCCATAGTCTGCTTAGCCAACAAATCATCAGGAGATTCAGTCGGACCTTTTACAAATATTTTACCCATATCATGCACCGCCAAATGTTACTTTAGTTGCTTTAACAATCAAAGGAGATACATTCCACTGCTTGGCTAGAACATCCCAATCTCCCTTTGTAGCCATTATGCCGTAAACATCTTGAGATGTTAGGCCCACAGATGTTGCAAACGAGCGAATATCATTGTAAGATTTCAAAGAGCGACCCTTCTTAACATACTTCATCACTCTATCGTCTTTGATTGCAGACATCATCTGTAAAGTTTCAAACGAGGTTCGTATTCTTTCAATGTCCATGCCTCCATATAAATCCGCCAAGGTACCTGAAGCAGGTGTGTCTTGGCCTCGATAAAACCAATCCATATTATTTGCAGGCATTTGGTTGCCACCTTGATAAGAGAGTCGATGCTCGTATGCTTCATTATACAAATCTACCATAGTTTGTGCATCGGCTACTTGTTGAGCATTGCCCGGATTTTTCAATTGACCTATATCCCTTATGCGGTTTGCAGATTCAATGTGTGGCTCAGGGTGACCCTCTCTTATCAATTTGTTAATCAATGCTAAATTAGCAGCATGAAACGCATGCCCTATTTCACTAGCATTAGCAGCCGTAGTGTCCTTTACAGGATTTTCAACACTCATAGACATTAAAGCAGCCCTTACTTCTCTATCAGTTAATCCTAATTGTGCTATGTAATTTTGAAAGTTTTGATTATCCACACCGCCCTTGACTTTGTTAGATACCTTTGTACGAGTGTCCTTTTCACCTTGCCTTCGTGTACCTATGCCAAACAACGCTGACATCTTAGGTGACAACACATTTGCTCTCAATGCACCTTCACTTTCTTCCCTTGCTAACAAGTCGATTGCTTTTTGTTTAGATTCAGGAGATACATGTGCCATACCTTCGATACTTTGCAAAAACTGCTGCATAGCAACAACTCTGTCATAACTACCTTCACCTCTAGTTCTACCCTCTTGACTGTGCGCTTCTAAGGCGTATTTAGGAACAGGAGCACCACTGTGGGTTACATCAAACTCGCTATCATGTTGTTCAGCCGGTACATAGCCCTGACCTTGGTGATCTTTGTAACGCCTAAGAACTCTTTGAGGTATTATATTTTGTTTCATCTGATTCATTTCTTTTTCAGTCAAAGTGTGAACCATACCCGAAGAAACTTCAGATAATGGCAAAATGTGATTTCTCGTCATTCTTTTGATTGGGTTAAATGCTTGAAAATTATCAAGTGGGCCTATTTCTCCTTCAGGTATACCCATCGACTTTTTCAACCAAGGTGCAGCCATTTGTAATGTTTCTCCAATTTCAACATTTATTGGGTTGTAAATTGAATCTATACTGTTGCCTTGGTCGGCATTAGGGTCATCAATTGTACCCTTCTTTGTAAAGTGACTAACTTGGTGGCCTGCATCGGATATACTTCCATCAGCGTTTTGGATTTGTACGCCTCCGTGCCTTGAATGTTTAACAGTTGGCAAAAGTCTACCTGTAGCCATTATCGCTTTTGCTTCTTTTTCTGAAATATGGTCGCTGCCATGCAAAGTCCTCCACCTTTTACTACGAAAGCCGGACATTATGTTAGGAGAGTTTTCTCCTTCGATTTTAATTATTTTCTGATTACGAGAGTGTATCATATGGTCGATGAAGTTAATGTATTGGTTTTTCATTTCATCCGTTTTTTCAAAACCATTCCTTTCTGATAAACGCAACAAGGCTTCTAACAATGCATCTATCATATGATAGTGACCGGGGCCGCTACCAGTAGGTGCTCTGTCCACCATACCTTCGCCATAAGGATTCGGAACTCCACCACCATTTTTTGCTAAATCTTCTTCAGTTAGGTTGTCTGTATATCTTTCAAGTGTGCCATCCTCGTTAATGCGCAGTCGCATTGCACTCTTTTGTATTAGGTCGCCACCCATCAAAGTAGAGCGAGGAGTTGTCTTAAACATCAAGCGACCCTTCCTGAACCCTTCCTACCAAATGTCTTACCGGAGCCACCAGCACCATCACTTCTACTACCGTGCTGTGCCTCATCTGCTTGAATGCTTTCAGTAGCACCCTGCGGATTAGTACCCATTGTGCCGTCACCCGGACCTGCTTCACCTATGCCTCCGGGGTCAGCCATCTTTAATCTGCGATCGTCAACTTTGTTTTTGAGTCTGCGAAGTAGTCTGCGCAACTGGTTGAATCGCATGTAGTCCATCTTTTTGCGAACCCCTTCTAATGTTTTACGGACTTCTTCAGTGTCTTTACTACCTTTCTTTTTTAGTTCAGGGTGAAACTTCATAGTGACTTTCTTTGCGTCCTTTTTAATTGATTTACCATCAACTAAAACTTCAATTGGATATGGTTCATGCTTGTCGTACCAATAGGCCATGTCATAACCACCGTTTTTTAGAAGTGTTACTAACAAGCCTCTGTCGTAATCTTTATCTTCTGCTTTCAAAACCATTTCTTTACCTCTTGGTAAAGTCAGGTCTATGTCTTTTTTCTTTAATAAAAACTCTGTAGATGCTAACTTCATGCTTGGCTCACTGGGTTCTTTTGGTATTCTTGGAGGCGTTGGTTTACCAGCAGACTTTGGCCTTTCTGCACGAGTAGGGCGAGGTTGCATACCTTTTGGCATCTCTATGCCACCCATCAATCTACGACTAGCATGCCTACCCAAAGATTGCTGGTACTTTTCAGGAAACAGGCTGATAGGTTGAGTAGTTTGTCTGTGACCTCTGTGTAATGCTAACGGTGCTTCGTTAAGCCCACCTTTTTCTGAAGGGTGACCTAACTTTGTGCCAACTATTTTGCTTCGCATTTCAGTAATCTTGTCAGCCTTGCTTCTGCCGTATGGCGTAGTTTCCATTTGGGGTTGAGTCCAAGGTTTGTGTTCTTTCAAAAGACTAGACCAAGCATCTGCCATTGGCTCACTTGTTGCAATAGTCTGCTGACCGAATGGTTGGTTGACTTGTGCACCTACCGATTGACTTACATCAGGTCCACCCTGTCCGGGCATACCTGTCATTGCAGCAAACTGCTGACCTTCTTCAAATTGATTACTCATTTCAAGTGACTCTTCCATGTCCTCCATACCCGGAGGCAAGTCAGGTTTAGGCTCTACAGTTTCTAGTCTGAGATGTGGAAGGTCTTTGACTTTCTTTGCATTTTCTTTGTCAGCCTCAAGTTTATCTCTGCGCCTTTCCATCGATTCAGGATCGCCAATGCCGTGTCGATAACTGTCGTCATCTTCAGAATTAGCCCCATACATGTTGTTTGATTCCGAGCGAGGAGCATACATTCGGGTATCTGACCCAGTTGACATCCCGTAGTTTCCACTTGGCATTTCAAATCACATCCAGTATATTCTTATCTAGTTCGCCGTCAGCCTGAGATAATAACTTTTCTTTGACCCTCTTCCAAGTTTCAGGGCTTTCTTTACCTAACTCAACCTTCAAGATATTGATTGTATTGTTAGCAACTGCCTTGTTTGGCTCGGACCAAGTTTCTTGGAACTTGTGTAAATCCTTGAGAGTTTCTCTGACTTCTTTGTGAAGTTTCACCATGTCGGATATAACGCCGTCATCGTGAAGGCTAGTTTCATCCATGTACTGTGCCAACTTGCCATTCAAAGTTTGCACATTGTTTCTTAGGATATCTACTTCTTCTCCGACCTTTACTGCCACTACTGCAGTTGCACTTCGCTTGACAAGTGGTTGGAAGTGATTCTTCATGTGTTTGTAGACTAACTCTTCACTGCAATCTAACTCTGCTGCGATTTCTTCAGTGGTAGTTTCATCTTCAAAGTATGCAACTTCGTATGCTCTGCGATTATCGCTAGTGCATACTACACATGTATGGTTAGCAGAGTCACTATAACTACCCATGTGATTTCTTACATGACGCTCTGTAGTGTTGGTTCGCCAACCCATATCCTTGTCCAACAGCCTCGGTTCTATAGAACCATCAGCCAGCCCACTTTCAAGTCTATCACGCTCTTCGTGTTGGCACAAAGGGCACGACCTCTTAGTTTGGCGCTCGCCTCCCATACAAAGCGCCAAGCATACACCATGGATAATGGTTTTGTAGAATGAGGTTGACGGAATGAACATGAGATTACCCCGTGCGGCACCTAAAATCATGGGCGTACCCGTGTCTATAGACACTGCAAAAAACCTAACTAAGGCAAGTAGGGATATATTCTTGAGAAGGTTCGTAACTGATGATGTCAAACAACTAAGAATGGACATCTGTATGGTGTGCCCAAGTTGGCAACACACCAGTAATAGATGCAAAGAGTGCGGCTGTCAAATGAAAGTAAAGGTATCATTGAGATCTAGTGAGTGCCCACTCAAAAAATGGGGCAGACATAATGACTCACTAGACGCTAGAGATACGGGAATAGACACTACCGAGCATAAAGAAGGCACCGAAAAGTCCAGCAACTAAGTAAGCCATAGTGTCACTAGACAAATCATTAGAGCCAGTAAGCATAATTATTCCTAAAGTTACGATAACTGAAAGTAACTGTACCATTACCATATCTACAATTACGCTTTTCTTTGGTGCAAATATAGCCATGGTGCTACTTGCAAACCCTATCATTGGTGATTCTCTTGGTATCATATTATCTCATCCCTATCATTTTGCCCATAAATTGACCGGCACTACCGCTGACCTTATTCATAAATCCTTCATCTTGTAATGCCGCATTCAAAGCACCACCCATCATACTCTGTTGAGCAAGAGTAGCAATGTGTTGCTGCTGCATTTCTGCTTGCTGAATGTTTTGTTGACTTGCCATTTGCAAAGCGTTGAATTGCCCTGTCACATTCTCTGCACTCATAGTTTGGAGATTACTTGGTAAAGATGATATATCCATTTTCATTGTGCCGTCATCATCATTGATGACAAAGGTTGCATTCTTCAAAATCTCTAACACTGAAAAACTAACAAGGTCATTGAGTAACTGAAGCATAGTAGCCATTTGTGCACTACCAATGAATCTATCCATAGGTGCTAAAGTTTTCATCAATGCCAACTGAATCTCGGCTTCACTTGGAGGGGCCATAGGTTGACCCATCATTCCCATTTGCTGTTGATTCATTCCCATACCTGCCATGAAGCCTTGTGTCATTCCATTTTGAGCAAAACCTTGTTGCTGTTGCGGAGCAAACGGATTTGTAAAATTAGATTGTGCGTTAGGTTGAGCATTAGCACCTAGTGACAAGGCCCCGTTTTGTTGCGTGTTATTGTTTCCAAATAGTCCCATTTTTATTCACCTACTGTTGTGGTAATTGCATCTGCTCTGCTGGTGCCACTACCTCTGAGTTGATAACTCCATTGTCTACTGTCTGCGCTTGCATTATTCCAAGATTTGTAATTGCATCTGCCAGTGTTGGTTGCTGCGCAAGTATCTCCTGTTGGAATAATCTCAAATCAAATACAATCATTGTGACATCATTTATTCCCGTTTTAGGATTCTTGTAGTGAAGCAAACTGATGCCGGGTTGAGATTTAGAATCTTTTTCTAATTCTACAAAGAATGGCTCATATTTCTTTAACATCTCAGGAGTGTTGTCTTTCTTCTTGATAATCGAAATAGGAACAGCAATAGTACTAACTCCCTTTTTTACCATTTCTTTCATTCCCAACTTAGTCTTACTGTGATCTTTGTCAGCCTCTGCTTCCCACTTACAAAGTAAATGATACAGATGAAGATGCTCAGGGCAGTATGTACCTTTCATTTTACGACCATTAGTAACTTGTTCCCTTGCAACAAATGGCTCAGGAGTTTGAGTTACAGGATTTCTCCAATACAAGTCCCACAAACTTTTGCCAGTTTCTTCATCGCATATTTTTGCATAAAGATTGTCGTACTTGATTAACTCTTCACAATTACAACCATCAACTACACACAAGTTGGTCTGCCTATTGTAGCGGAACTTGCGCCCCCATATCCAGCGAATAGGATTATACCATGCTCGCTTTGTTGGAGTCAGTAACTTTCTTGCTTGTTTGATATCTTGTTTTCTTGCTTTTCTTGGGTCAGGGTTTCTACTAGGGTAGAAATTAACCTTTGGAACTTCTATATTCTGCTTACCAGCAACACTAGCCATAGCCTGTTGAGCCGCCTGCATTTCAAGCAACTGCTCGTGACTTGCGTTACCTTGCTGCCCTAAAGCCATCAAATGCGCATCGCTCATATTTGCTAAGTTTACATCGCTTCTCGGTATTCTACCGGAGCCGCCAAAACCAAAGTTCATTACCATATTCATCACTTCACATTGTCAGTACATCTATTAATGTATTCTCTACATTCCAACCAATTTTAGTAGCCATCATACCCCTTCTTGTAGGTATTCCGGCCTTTTGTAATCTAATTAAATCATCTCTAAAGGGGTCAAACATCTTGTGTTCACCCAGTCGCTGCTGTTGCCAAAGAACATTCGCCTGCTCGTCCCACCACTGGTCTGCCTTGTTAGCCACTAACATGATTACCTTTGGGCAATACTTTTTACCTCTAAGCCAAGAACGGAAATTACGATACCGATATTGGCGGTGAAGTATTGCATCTACTAAATATTTGAATCCGCCAACAGCCTGTAGCGCTGCATCGCCACCGGATAATGACCTATTGTCAAACATGAAAATCACAGCCTCTACATTACGATTAACCATATCGTCTATCCAAAGATTCCAAAATCTTTCATCGCCACCAAGGTCTGCAGAGTAAACCACACGCTTGTCACCCTTCCAACTGACACGCTTTCTAGTAGGGCGTGGCAACAAGAATCGGTTAAGACCGGGTACTCTGAAATGCTTAGTGCGCTCATCTTCAGGTATGTCCTCCATCTCTCCGGGTGTAGTCATGTACCGATCGAGTGTAGTTTTACCAGTCATAGGTGGGCCGTATACTCCGACCTTTCTTGGAACCCAATAATGGTAAAGTTCACGGGCGAAAACCATACCACCCACGAGTGCAGAACTACCCATTGCTGACATGTTATCACCTAATCAAATATAGAATTAGACCACTCTGCTAATTTATTTTTTAACCAATTGCCAGTAGATTCCCAAAGATTCCAGTCAGTGTAAAACTCAAACGCACTTACTACAAACGCAGTAGTTGTTGAAAAGATTAACACTTTAATCCAACCCATGCCTCTTTCATACGCTACATCAACGGTGTTAGCAATGTGCATACTCCTCAAAGTTTCCTCTACAGCATCGTCAGAGGGTGTTTTGAAGATGCGGCCCAAGAAGAATCACTCCTTCTTTTTGAACTTGCCATCAGAGCCACGGACTCTTTTTGGCTTATCTTCATTAAAATCTAAGCCTAAATTGATAGGTGCCTTCTCTTCTATAGAAGTATTAGGTATAAAGTCTGAATAGTTTGAA
>TARA_R100001594_G_scaffold546_2_pt1 | contig 24047 bp, 12 predicted proteins | sample TARA_R100001594 | Tara Oceans TARA_R100001594 (sample SAMEA2622752) | marine metagenome | biome: marine biome (ENVO:00000447); feature: marine epipelagic mixed layer (ENVO:xxxxxxxxx); material: "saline water (ENVO:00002010), including plankton (ENVO:xxxxxxxx)" | depth 150 m | reverse complement strand
GAGGACTACCAAAATAGGGGCAATGAGCAGGAAGCTGTAGAAGCCGCCAAGACTGTAGGTGAAATTGTTTACGAAATAGATGAGGATTATGAAGGAACTTTGACGGAAAACAAGTTCCTCAAACGATTTAAGTTTGCTAATGACAAAAATCAATTAATTGATAAAGATGGAAACCGTATCGATAGAGAGGGTAATAAAGTTGATGAAGAAGGTTATATTCTAAACAAAGACGGTAAACGTGTTAATGTTAATGACCTTCCTGCTTTAGAAGATAATGAAAAAGTTGACAATGCTGACTTTGAGGACGATTTAGGTGTAGTAATAACTGAGGAGAAAAAAGCGACTACCCGGAAGCGGACAGTTAAAAAGAAAGAGTGAAACGGTGGGCGTGAATTCTTATGATGTTTTAACATCGTGGGTTTTCCACGCCCTTTTTTTATTGGGAGTGAGATATGGCTAACGATAGTATTCTGATCCAAGTACAGCTAGGTAGTCCCACTAAGGCCAATATTAATGCTGTAACTAAGCAAATACAGAGTGCTCTTAGTAATGTTAGCGCAAATGTCCAGATTCAGAATGGCCGTCAAGCTGTACAGACTCTTCAGAATCTTAAAAGAGGAGCAGATAACGCTTCACGCTCTATGAATTCTTTTGGTGAAGCTATTGGTTTATCTGGTAGACGGTTTTTAGCTTTTACTTCCGCTGTTGCTGTAGTTGGTAGATTGACATCTGCACTTTCTCAAGCAACTAGAGAAGCGATAAAGTTTGAAAGAGAATTTGTAAAATTAGCGCAGGTTTTTGATACAGATGTTAAATCGCTTGGTAGGCTGCAAAACTCCATGTCTGATTTAGCTCAAGAATTTGGGCTTTCAGCAACTGTTATTGCTAGGACTAGTGTTGTTCTTGCTCAATCAGGTTTGACTGCTAGGCAAACTGAACAAGCTATGGCGGCACTTGCTAAAACCACATTAGCTTCTACATTTGATAATATAGCATCTACTACTGAAGGTGCTGTTGCTATTATGGCGCAGTTTGGTACTCAAGCCAATCTATTAGAGTCTCAACTTGGTGCTATTAACGCCGTTTCTAAGAAATTCGCTGTTGAATCTGGAGACATCATCGAGGCGGTGAGACGGGCTGGTGGTGCCTTTAGAGCCGCAGGTGGTAACTTTGAAGATTTCATATCACTCTTCACTGCTGTTCGTAGTACGACTCGTGAAAGTGCTGAAACTATTGCCACTGGTTTTAGAACAATCTTTGCTAGAATTCAGCGTCCTAGAACTATTGAGTTTTTCCGGGAGTTGAATATTGAGCTTACTGATGGCAAGGGCAACTTTATTGGAGCGTTTGAGGCTGTCAGAAGATTAAGTCAGGGTTTGCAACGTGCCGGTATTGAAGCTGGTAGTTTAAAATTTGCATCAGTTGTTGAACAGCTTGGTGGTATTCGTCAGGTCTCTCGTGTAATTCCATTATTGGGTGAATTTACAAAAGCTGAAAAAGCTAGACAAGTTGCTCAACGGGGTGCTGCATCATTAGATGCTGATGTCGCCAAGGCACAAGAAACATTAGCACAATCATTTGCTAGAACCACAGAAAACTTTAGGGCGTTGATCCGTGAGATATCACAGACTGCAAGTTTTCAAGCAATCGTTAGAATTGCTCTGGATCTTGCTAATGCATTTATTGAAGTTGCTAGATCGCTTAAGCCTTTAATACCTTTAATTGCAACTTTTGCTGGATTTAAATTAAGTGGTCTGATTGGCGGCGCATTAAGGAAAGGTTTTGGTGGTGCTGGTGGTACTGGTGGACTTGGGCAGGGATTTAATAGGGGTGGTTTTGTTCCAGGTACTGGCAATAGTGATACAGTGCCAGCGATGTTAACTCCGGGTGAGTTTGTTATTCGTAAGAGTGCCGTTCAGGCATTTGGTGCGGAAAATTTGGCGGGGATTAATAAGTATGGTAATGGCGGTAAGACCGGCAAACAACGTACACGACGTAAACGGCGTACAAAACCTACAGATCTTGGATCTGTTGGAATGATTGTTCCAAGACTTGGAAAAGATGGTAGGGATGCTACAGAAACCATTACTTTTAATAACAAAAAATTTGTAGCAGATGTTAAAGTTTCATCTGTCACTAAAAATTCTAGAAAATTTACATCAGAAGAACAAAAACTAGAGAATGCACTTAGTGATTCTGTTGATTCTTTTGGTCTTGACGAAGGCGCAAAAAGAAGTGTGATTGGAAAATCTAAAGCTGCATTAGGTCAGCTTTTTGAAGAAATAGTTGTTCAAACTGCCGGATTGAACAAACCTGGCTCTAATTTATTGGATATTCCGCGAGTTGCACGCAGTGGAATAAATAAAATCATACGTGATCCTTTAAGTAACGTCACTTCAGCAGATATTAAAAGAGCAAATAATCAAAAAAATAGAAAAGATGTTGTAAGGAAAATAGCACAAGCTAGATCACCTAAAAAGAAAGCCGCAGGGGGATCAATTTCTGGAACAGATACAGTCCCCGCTCTGCTAACCCCCGGCGAATTTGTAGTCAATAAGCAATCAGCTAAATCTTTTGGTTATGGAAATCTAAGGAAAATCAATAAGTACAATAAAGGCGGGGTTGTACAAAAATTTCAAAATGGAGGTACTGTTGCTGAAGGCGATGGTGGTTTTTTTCAATTTCCAAAAGTTGATGATAAACCATTTAAAGTTGTTGGAAAGACAATGCAACAGCAAAATGAGGAACTAAAAAAGAATATAAAAACACAGAAAGCCCAAACACAAACAATTGAGAATAAGACAAAGAAACAAAAACAATCTTCAAAAGAAATAGGTGATAGTTCGGGCAAGTTGATTGCTTTATCTCTTGGTATAGAAACTCTATCAACGGCATTTGCGGATCAAGAAAGTGCAACAGGGAGAATTATATCTACATTAAGTACTATGGTTTCTACACTGATAGCTGTTGAAGCTGCACTAGGAGTATTTGGTCTTAGTTTAAAAACACAGGCTGTTTCTAACTTTATAGGCTCAATTCCTGGAGCGGGTGTATTTAAGAGCCTTGGTAAGAATTTAAAAGGTTTTGGTGCAACCCTAAAAAGCGGTCTTTCTAGAGGTTTCAAATTTGGTGGCAAGGGCTTTATCGCTGAAGGCGCAAAACAAGCTACTGTTAAAGCTGGTGGTAGACTTGGTGGTGCTGCATTTAGAGTTGGCGCAATTGGTAAACAATTGGCTCCATTTGCAAAAGGATTAGCGGTAGCAACTTTAGTGACGAAAGCATTTACAAGTGTCGTTGATGCCGGAAGAGGAATTGAAAAAAATAAACAAGATGCTATTAAAGCGGGAAATGTTGAACAAGCAAAAGCCGCTGCTACCACCTCTGAAGCTGCTCGTGGAGCAAACAACCTTGCAGTGGCGGCGGTTAGTATTGGTTCGGTTCTTGGTGGTCCTTTCGGTGCAGCCCTTGGTGGTGTTGTTGGTGGTTTGGGAAAGGTGGCAGAGACATTTGGGCTTGTTGATGAGTCGTTTTTTATAGACGTTCAAAATGGTTTAAGCACTCTTTCATTAGGGCTGATAGGCAGTGCGGATGAGGCTATTGAGCAAGCTAGGGTTGCGGCACAAGCCAATAAAGCATTGGCTGGACTGGCTGAAGTTTCTACTACAACTCAAAATGCTCTCGAAGACTATGAAGCTGGGTTGATAGGTTCTAATCAAGTGTTGGCACAAGGTCAGGGACTACAAATAGGTAAAGCAGCTAAAGCACTTGAAGATGCCGGTAAAGAACTAGAACCAAGTAAGGTTAGAACTTTCTTTGCCAGTTTCGGCCTTGCCGATACTAGTGCTGGAACTGTTGGTTCAAAAGAAAATATTGAAAAATTAACGCAAGGGCTAGAGGAATCAATGGCCAGTTTGCGCCCAGCATTTGATATTATACAAAAGGAGGTTATTGAATCAGGCGGTAGCTTTGGAGATTTTCAAGATGCAGTGAAAAAACAATTTATTGAGGGGGCTATTGCCAAAGGCGGTAAAGAACGAGACGGAATAAAATCATTTAACGAGTTTATGAAAACCGAGACAAGAGAAAGATCGCAGAGTTTTAAGAGGGCGCAGGAGATTGCGCGGACTGAGTTAGCCGCAAAGAAGAAAGCATTTTTACTAGTAGAAAAAGAAAATCAGGAAAAACGAAGACAGATAGCTATTTTCGCAAAACAAAATGCATTATTGAACAGTTTAAATGCCACGGTTAATTCACTTACTTTATCAGCACAAAAATCTGCCGATGCACTGGCTAATGTGAAAGCTGCGGCTGATTTAACAGCGACTTCTACTTTTGGAGCTTCTGGTGCTGAACAGTTGGGTGATATTACAAATATTGTTGATCCGCAGAAATTTAGTCAAGCTTTAGGTAAAGCTGTATCATTAGGTTTTGATCCAAGTTCTGCAAGACAAGTTGCTGCTGGAGCGCGTGCATCGGAGGCTATAAAACGTCCTGGTGGAATCGCATTTCAGAGTAGACGGAATATTCAAGGTTTTGTTCAAAGAACAACTCAAGATCCGGCAATTCAAGCTAGTATTAATGAACAATTGGATAAGCTACAGAAGGATGTAGATGAAAGAAATAAACAGGCTAGAGAAGCTGGCCTAGCTGAAACAGCCGTAGTTGATCCAAGAGATGTTCAGAAAATATTGGAAGATAATCTTGTAAAACCATCACAAGAAGCAGCAAATAAAATGGCCGAAGGATTAAAGGCCAATGCGGAAAGGTTGAACAATTTTGCTGCCTCATTAGATGTTTATGCTGATTCTATCAATAAAGTTAGAGCATCTCAAAGAGAACAGCTAGAATCTCAAATCGATTTTGCCAGAAGATTAAAAGAAGCTACTGGAGGAAAAAGATCCAAGAGCGATCTTGTAAGAGAAGCTAGAGCTAGACAGACTCAAACATTAGGAGGTCAAACTACTTTTCAAGGGCAAAGCTTAATTAATAATCCAAAATTAGTTGGGCAAGCTATAAGGAAATTGCAGAAAGAAATTAATGAGCGGGGTAAAGCCATACGTGCTGGTGTTGGAGATGAACAACTTGCGACATTGCAGAAAAGTCAACAAGAAAGATTAAAAGATCTTAATAAGGCACTAGATGAACAAGTTGATGCGTTAAAAGATTTCAAAGATGTTCTACTTGAAGACGTAAAATTAGCAAAACAAAAACAAGACCAAGCAAAAGAAGAATTGAAAAATCTTCTTCAAAAGAATGTGGCACAAAGGAAAGAAGGTGTTAATGTTGAAGTAGCTACCACTGGTTTTCTGAAAGGTGTTTTTGATAAACGATTACTTACAACGGGTGGATTAGCTGGTGCAGCACAGGCAAGAGGTCTGTCTGGTGAACAGGCTGAAACTTTAGAAAAACAGCGGCAGTTAGTTGTTGCAAATCTTGAAAAGTTAGCCGCTGCTGACGACAAACGCGCACAAGCACTATTAAAAGGTCTGAAGAGTGAAGAACTATTTCAAGACATAAGGGCAAAATTGATAGGAGAAGAACTTTTACAAGCAAAAGACAAACGCTTAACGGTAGCTAAATTAAAAGAAATTGATAAAGACGCTAGAAAACAAGCAAAAGAGCAACTTGATATAGCTCAAGGTAAAGGTGTGCAAAAGGCGGCAGACAGGGCTAAGGTAGGTCAAGAATTCTTGGGCCAAGCTCAAGGGGTAAAAACGGACACTAAACGGGGACAGTCAGACATAGTATTACGGGAAACTCAAACACGGGATGTACAACAAAAGCAAGCTAGGACCGCTGAAGAAGCTGCTAAGGCTGGTAAGGCTAATGCAGCCACCATGAAGCGGACTGAAAAAACCAATAGAAGAGGATTTTCAAATAGCGTAAAAACCACAGAACGAGCCAATAGGGAAGCGAGTCAAAGGGTGGCGGGAGGTGTGTTTACTGTTGGTGCAAGACAAGTCGAAGGAGATGACCGTCGTGAAGATCTTCTTGAAGATATTAGTGCGAAGGATCTTCTTACAGATATTAGAGATAGAGCTATAGAGATTAGAGACAATGTACAAATAGGATTTGTTACTTTAGCTCAACTTTTTCAAACAGATGGGAAAATGCTTGTTACAGATAAAGGAACACATGTTTTAATCACAGCCCTGGGCCGCGCACAAGGAAATAATCCCGCTCAGTTTCAAAACTTACAGAATGCGATTCGAAGTCTTCAACAGGCCGGTCCTGGAGCGGCTGGTATTCAACAAGGTCTTCTAACATACAACAGAGGTGGTGTTGTCTATGCTAACGAAGGCACATTAGTAAATTACCAACCAAAAGGTACTGACACTGTACCAGCAATGTTAACCCCCGGCGAATTTGTTATAAGAAAATCATCTGTTGATAAATATGGCACAGGAATGATGAAAGCTATCAATAGTGGTAGCTTTGCAAACGGTGGTAAGGTCAATTATTTACAGGGTGGTGGTAATGCATTGTTTAGACCGGGACTAGTTACTGCTACTACTCAATTATTATCAGAAAGTGTCAGAAACTTTGGTTCATTTTTAAGTGGCGGCAGTTTAGACAACTTTGCATCATCTGTCAATACACTAGTTAGTTCAGAAGGTTTTGGTGCATTTTCTCAAGCAGTAAATAAATTCGAGGAAATACCAAAAGACTTTACTATGACTGTAGCTCCAACACAAGTTACTGTTAGTATAAATGGCGCAGAAATACTAGCACAAATTATGCCCGAAATTCAAAGTGAAATTTTAAGTCAAACTAGTTTTAAAATTGAAGAGTTTAGGCAGCAACTTAAGAGCGGGGATGTATAATGCCGGTATCAATATCAAAAGATGATGGGGTCACAAAAAATTTATTAGTACCCGCTCCTACTGTTACTTTCTCCAAAGCCTATTTAAAAACAGGTGATGGTGGGGTCATTGGGGCGGATTATACTATAAATCTTACAGGACAGTTGCTGGATAATAAAGGCACCCCCGTATCAACCGGTAGTTCTCCAAGTGTAGCACATGCAACCGGTGGTGTTTATTCCACGCAATCTCCAGATGATGATCCAGTAAATAGCGATATTGATACAAGTAATCAATTAACATCTATCATGAAGAAGCAAGAACTTCTTCGTAGCGCATTTGCCACTGGCAATTGTATCTTAATTGAAATAACCGGCTACAATGAGTCGAAAGGTATTAAAGCTTATTGTGATGTAGAAAATATCGATTTTGATGATCAAAGTCGTTGGACCAATCGATGTGGTTACACTATTACTTTAAAAGTAGTAAGGTTTACTGAATCCTCGGCCAGCGCATTTTCTGCAAACTCCACGGAAGATAACTTTACATGGTACGTTAATTCCGCTGATGAGTCATGGTCAATACAGGAAAATGATCAATTTCATGCAACATTTACTGGTAGCTCAATTGGCGATATTAAACGTCTTTATACACTAACGCATAATGCGAGTGCTGTTGGACAAAGAGTGTGTGCAAGTGGTGGTTTTGCGGATGGCTACTCACCTTGGCAGCAAGCTAGTGGCTATGTCCATAATATAATCGGTATTGGTACAACGAATGCTCCTAGTGGATACCTAGACCCATTAAATACTATGGGTTATTTGCCATACAATCATAAATTTACAGAAAATATTGATAACAATGCTGGAAGTTATTCAGTATCTGAAGAATGGACTTTATTTGAATCTGGCGCAATTCCTGCTGTAGAAGATGTATCATTTAATGTTGATACTGATTTAGGTGGTATTTCAAGACTCAGTATTAATGGAACAATTCAAGGTTTAGCGGAAAGTGGTTCGACATTTGAAAATACCGATAAATACTCTAATGCGCTCAATTACTATAGCACAAACTGTAATGACACTCAAGTGCTTTTGAGGGCAAGTGGTGTGTCAGGACTTAGCTGTTTAAATTCCGCATCAGCATCTAAAGCGATTGGTTATAATCCAAATGCCGGAACTGTTACATATGCTTTAACTTTTGATGAAAGAATAGGAGCAACTATAGGCAATGCATTGACAGAAGATATACAAGTTAGTGATATTTACCCCGGACAATTGATAAGTATTACGCCGGTTATCGGTAGAAGTCAACCTATTATACAGTATGTTAATTCAAGAAGTGAATTTAAGAAGACATTACAAATTAGTGCGCAAATGAAAAGAAGTAGCTGTAGTGCTTTTCATCAGCCACTTACTGCGGATATACAATCAATATACAATAGCTATGTTCCAACAAGTGTTGCAGTAGCTGGAAAAGTTTTTTATGGACCGCCAAATGAAAGCTGGAATCCATCAACTGGACAGTACAGTTATTCTGTCGAATGGACTTATGAGAGAGCATAAATATGACAAGTAGAACAGTCATAGGTACAGATACTGCTGTAGCCAATCCAAATATTGGTACTCAAACTTTTATGGGGGGAACAGTTGTTGATTTTAGTTGTAATTCCAGTTGGGATTCTCAAGGGGCAACTTTGACAGTTAACTTAATAGAAGATAGTAGCGAAGGACAGAGAATTGATAAAGACGCAGTTGTTGGTCAACCGAGATATTTTGAAATATTTGACGGTAGTAATAATTTAGTTTTTTCATTTTATGGTATTTTAAAAAGCATAAATAGATCAGTAAGTGCAAATGGAGAAAGAAGATATTCCGCGACACTACAATCACCAAGTATTCTTTTAGAAGCTGCCTCAATTATTACAGATCATTATGCTGGTCCTGGTGATGCCACAGAAGCCGTTGCACCAAATACTGCTACTAGTTTAGAATTTGGTCATATAAATAGTAGTATAAATCCAGCCAATATTTACAATTTATTAAACCCGTTTGGTGTTTTTGAAAATGATGACTTTGGATTATCCACACCTAAAGGGTTTGGTGCGGCCCAGGTAAATGACGAAGGTATTAGAATTGATAGATTCGTTGCCGCCATCGATGCGTTAATTAATGGTAGTAGTGTAGCAAACCCTCAGCTTGGTAGGCCAATACAGTATGGTGCAAGTGCATGGGGTGGTTCAGTGTCACCTTATTATTATACATTTGACATTTATGGTTTTGTAAATAGCATATCATCGTATATACCAAATGACTATCGGGTTAAATCTACTACTTTAATGGATTTTGTTGCAGAGTTGTGTGATGAAATTAATTTTGTTTATATGGTTGATTTGAAAAAACCATCGGGAAAAGGTAATGCTGCTATAGTTGGCCCATTTGGTTCGGCTAATCCCTACTCATCAGCATCAGAAGGAGTTGGTATTTTTGGTGGTGAGATATTTATTATCACACAGAATAGAAACGTGTATGGGGCTACTAAGTTTCCATTATCATATCAAATAATCCGTAGAGAAGTTTCAGATAAGGCTGGTGCTGGTGGCGCTTCAACTTCATTCTCAACAGCCTTTACTGTAGGTTTTGGTGGTAATGATTTACCGTTAGACTTTTCATGGGCTGGTGCAGATAGTCATCCAGATGGACCTCCTAACGCAACATCGCCATTTGGTGGGGAATATCCTTACGAAGATATTGATCAAGATAATCTAGAAAGATACACAAGCACTAGTTTAGATGTTTCATTAAATGAAAGCGCTGTTGGCGGCAAAGTTGTTGTTGGTGGATTTCAATCTAGAATTGGTTTTGTTCCGTATGGTGCTGTAGATAACGAGAATGTTTACCAATACTGGGGCGAAATAAAAAGATTAAACGAATTTGGTTCTAACGCAAGTGCGACAGATACTGCATCAAGATCTGTGCCGGTAGTAACAAAACATCTTGCTGGTAATGACTTAAGAGATCTAATAATGCTTGATTGCCAGGATCTTCTTGGTAATACAAATGTGGCCCACGCATTTAGGAAGGGTATCTATGTCGCAAGTATGTTAGAAGTAAGATACGCAATGACAAGCTATGAAGCTTGGATGTTTTTTATGACAACAACTAAGCCTCAAAAACTAGATGGAATCTTTGCGGCATTTAATCAAACATATAATGAAATAAAAGCAAGAATTTTTAATGGGGATGGTTCCCTAACGTATGCCGGAAAAGCATATACAGCAGGAGCTTTAACAACTTTAGCTTCTTTCAATACTTCATCGTTTAATATATCTTCCGACTACATTGATTGTTCTGCCGGAATAAATGCAACGGCTTCTATGCTTAACATAGAACATGAAATGTTTTTACAAAAATTACACGCAAAAATTAAAGCTATGGGTGATGAACATTATGGGAGAAGCTGGTTGGTGAAACAACCGGCATTTACTACTAAGCTGGATCAAAATGAAGAATCAGTCATAGGCGACTTTGTAAAATCTTGGGAGCTATCGGATGATGCATACTTGGAACCAGTTAATTTTTCAGCCTATGAAGCGCCCCAAAGTCCATATTTTGTTAGTAATGGTAGAATAAAAGCATATGTAAACTACGATGCGCATTTCTCAAACTCACTAGTTCACGGTGGTAATACTGTAAACTATAACTTTAAAGAATACTTCGGAGAAAAATTTGGACAAACCCAAATTGGTAGTGATTACATATTTCATTTCTTTACAGATGTAAAAAAAGAGTATATATTTTTACCAACAAATTATTTTACCAACTATGATGAAGGTCTTGTTTCATCAATTGTAAACTCAGCCGGTAAGGTTACAAATCTAGCTAATATGGTTGGTATAGATAGTTCGACAACAGAAGATATGGTAGATTATCTTATGGGGGCTGGAGATCCTTTCTGGGTAAAAACCAACTATGACTCACTTGGTAACGCTGTTAGTACTACTAATATGTATTCAATAAGTGATCAGGGTATCAGTATGGCTCCATACGCCTTGTGTAAAACAAAATTTGTTGGAGAGCCATTATTAACTGGTTCTGTTAGTAGTTCAATTGATCCTAATTATGAAAATTATTCTATTGATAATTTGTTATCAGCGGCACAAATGTCGTGTAGTGCAAATAAAGCTCGTCAAGCAAATGTTGGTGGATCTTCGAGTTTCTCTACTAAACCACATCCTATATCTGTGGCTCCGAGATCATTTGGTATACCGCAACAATCAAATAGATTTGTATACGGTCCTTGGATTACAAACAGTATCAAACTTGATTATGCCACTAGAGTTGAGTATGAACAGGATGATAATTTAGTACCGGAAAATTATATCATACCTTCAACAGTAACTATTGGTGGAACGGCAACTACTTTAACTTCCGGTTTGGGTGGTTTAAATACTGTTGGTCAAGCAAAAGCAAATACTATAGATAATTTTGATTATTTATTTACTGAACAAGGTAGTGTAACTCAGCCCGGATTGCCAGCAGTTACTAATTTGGCGGTTTCTTTGCTTTCTAATGGACCATTAGTATCTGATATATCAGTAAACATTTCTGCTACAGATATAACCACAAATTACTCTATGAAAACATTTGCACCTAAACTTGGACGAACTAATAAGAGAATAATTGATCAACTAGGAAAACTGGGTAAAAGAATTAATTCTATCGCTAATCTGGTGAAATAATATGGCTAGGGATCATCAAGAAAATACGGGCTTTTCAGATTCATTAGGTGAGCACGACTATTCTACAAAATTTGCATTTATAGGTAGGTCGCAACCAAAATATGTAGAAGTATCAGGTATTTCAAGCGGTAATTTTCAAGCAATCGAAGTTGCCGCTATGTCTATCCCTGGAGCGGTTGCTGACTTATCGACAGATGCCGCAAATAAAGCACTCGCCGGTTTTGATACTATATTTTCGCCTTACACGAATGCGTCTGGTCATTCCGAACTTCCGCATTTCGGAATTCCAACAAATCTTTCTGAGCCAAACGCTTTTACTTTAGATCCATTTAATCCCAATAACATTTTCAGTACCGGAAATTCTCAAGCTGCTAATAATCAGATTTATCAAAATAGCGGTCATAATATACAGTTGGCAAACACTTGGACAACTGGTGATATCGGTGGAGCAACGAAAGGTGATGTATTTTTTGCTAAAGATATATACAATTATGGGGAATTTACATATGACGGAGTAAAATCGATTGGTCTTCGCGCCCCAATGGTTTTGACAGGTTGGGGTTTTGATATAGATGGTCAACCTGTTCCAGCAGATACTGGTGACTCAACTATATTTGCTCCTGATGCTTTTAGAAATCCTAATAATTGGAAAAGTGGTCCGCTGGATGTGAGATGGGACGATGAAAGAAAGGTTTGGGCGGCTGGGACAAGCACCAAGATTTTTTTAACAAAAACTACAAATGTATACAATCCCCCATACTTCTCTTATGAGGTTGATAGAAGCGATAGTAGATCACAATTTACAAGATTTGGTCCACCAACTTTAAAATCATTTAGTGCCACTGGAGACATTCATGATCCAGAATATCTTGCTTATACGGCAAATCCTGATAATGTTGGCGGTTATGAGCAATTAAATTATGCTGGCATAGAATATCCGCATTATGAAGCATTCATCATACGTGAGACTAAAGATGATACAAGTAGTAGCTCATACTACAATATTTGGACAGACGATTGTAATGACTGTGGGCATATAACAAACAGTGGCTGTGGAACACAGCATGGTAGTCCTTCTAAAGATAAGAAGATAATAATTGAAAACCCGTTGCGGCAGAGCTTAGAAGTTGGCGATTTGGCTTTTACTGTAAAAACCGGAAAAAAACAAAAGGTCAATACCGGAACTTTCACTGGTGGAAGTGGCACTGGTGCATCAGGCAATATAGAAGTTGATGTAAGTGGCAATGCCACAACAAATATTACAGCGACTGGGACTGGTTACGGTTTGGGCGGCATAGGTCTAGCGAGTGGAATTTGTGTGAATATTAGTTTAGTTTTTGCAACCGCAGAAACTGGATTAAGTGTAATAAATGTATCACCTTCCGGAGGACTTCGCCCCGGAACTTACAATTTGGATATAATACCTAATGACGCTATCGCAGATACAGAAGAGTTAGATATTCATTGGATTTTACAAGCAGAGTTTAAAAGTCAACAAATAGTTACTCATGTGGAGTGTGAGGGTGGATTGCTCCAAAGTTGCTCTATGAAGATACAAACCCAGGGTTTCAAAACTTGTGAATGGTGTGGTGAAGATACTACATTCATCAACGCATTCTAAATAGGATCTAAGGATGGCTGTTTTTCAAGAAAAATGCTGGCCTTGTGGCAAACAATGTATTAATGCAGAATTTTGCGGTATTGATGAAACATATCAATTACCAAGAAATATTAAAGTTAAAGTTATAGCTAATAGTGAATTTTGGGGTTCTAGCATTAGTGGAACTGTTATTGAAGGTTATGCACACTTTGATAATAGTCATTATGATTTTTTTGATGGTTTTGATCAGCACCACAAAGCACTTGATTGTGGTAAGACTACATCATCCAGAGATGAAAGTAGACCTGATATAAACTATAGATCAGTATATGATCCAGATAGTGTAACAGTTGTTCATTATGGTGCTGGTGGTTCACAAGATGATATAGATCGAGGCGGCGCAGAAGTCTATCTGGTAGATAGAGTATCACAAAATGCAACTGATAGTCCGGCCTGTCCTACTACCGACCCAACAAAAGTCTTTAAATGGTTTCCTGAAAAATTTGGATTTGGGACTAAAATACATTTTCATAATAATATTTATAAAAATATTACAGGTGGTTGGAGATTAATCGACCCAACAGGATGTTATACTGAATCTTTTACGACACCTCCTGGATCTGGTGGGTATCTACATCAGTGTACCGGAGTTGACAAGCAGAATATAAGAATTAGGGAGCATTCCGAAGGTACATATTTACAATATCATGAACCATCAAGAATAAGACCTATACAGTCCGGTATGACTTTTCATGACTGTTTTGCTGATGGTCAAGTTGCCCCAGAATATTCTGGTGAATTAACTCAGCTACTTAGGCATACTGGAGTTGCTGAATCTGGATTTATAATCGCCACATTAAATTATGACGGCGCAGCCGCTAGTGGTTTAAGAAACGCGATGGAGATTCTTGTTACAAATGATGTTGATACAACATATAATAAGGCATACAGAATATTTGATGTAACACATAGTGGCTCCAGTACAGATGTTAGCCTTGTCGGTACTTATGACACCGGAAACGCAGTAGATGTCAATACCACCGGTAGCGGAAATTGGATAGCATTTGGAACTCACGATCCATTAAGATGTTGTGGTGGTTCTGCTTATGGAATTGATAATCTTTTAAAGCAGTCTGCCAACAAAACTAACTACCACACTGACTTTAGAAGGGTATTTAATGACGCCAAGAATCTGAGACAGTCAAATAGGATTTTAGAAAACAGAAAAAATCATGACATAAATGTTGTTTTCAGGGCAGATGAAACAGGTGTTAGACCCGATAAAACGTACCCATCAACAAATGCAGACGGTAATCCAACCTTGGTATTTGATAGAGGACTACCATATTATGGACCATTTCATCAGGTAGATCAATACGATGGTGCTACCAGATTTGACCAAGTTAAAAATGCTATTAAAGCAAGAAATGCAACTTGTTATAGCAAAAAGGCAACTCTTGAAGTTTTCCCCGACTGTCTTACGCAGTATGAAGAGTTCCTAAACTGTGAGGTTCAAACAGAATATAAAATAAACCGCTTACCAAGACTAGCTTTTGTTTACCGGGGATGTAACTATGATGAATTTTGTTCATTCGATGAATCTGGTAGACCTTTAGGTGATTCAGGTATTTACGGTGGGTGGACAACTAGTGGTCCCGCAACATTAGAAGATATAAAAAGAGGTCTTCCCGGTCAAGAAATTACAATGTTTATCAATGTTGCTGACGCATGGGGCGGTGAATATAAAAGATGTCCCTGTGCTTGCGATGGGTCCGTCCCAGGAAACTTTCCTCCACAACATACACTTATTGAGTCGCCTATTACATTTCCCTGCTTCCCGGATTTTGATAAATACCCAGTTGCCAATGGGTGTAGAGAAAAAAGATTCCAATTTAACCAGTACGCTAGATATATTGAACAAGTCGCTGGATCAACTCTATCTAATGCAGCATGTGATGAATTACCAGGTGTAGATGCTGCTTGTAATGTAAGACAGCCATATACAACCTATGGTCACATTTCTCATTTATGTGGTTGGGAGTTTGGAAACGCAAAAACAACTTTAACAAATGCTTTTGCTAAAGAAAGACAAGACGGCACATATACACAAAGATCACCAGAATCTGGCAATGTTAATGAGCCGATGTACTGGGCTTTTGAGTGCCCAACACCCACAGAAAGTGGAATACCAGTTAATAGTGGGGTTTGGGCAAGTGGAACAGATGGTGATAATAAGATAACAAATGTAAGTGGAGAATTTTACCCCTATTGGGGACTAACAGACGGTGAAGGTAGACTAACGACACCGTATTATAATGTAACAACAGCCCCTAATTTAGGATGCTGTGATTCACCAATAACTTTCCTAGACTATGACGATGTATATACTTTCTTTAATGGTTGGCCTACATCTGGTGTACCGTTCCTAATAGAATTAGAGACTGTTGACAATTGCGTAGGTTGTGCCACCACTGTGATGGAAACTGGTAGCTTACATTTAAGTTTTCAAGGATTAAGTACTGCATATTTACACGATGTTCCTACTAATAATAATACTAACGCCTATGGGTTCAATCATTGTAAATATGAACCTTTGGATATAGTTCTCAAAGATAGAACTAAATTAGAACCTAATTTTAATTGTACAAGTGGTTTTCCAGTTACTTATTGTGAATCCGTTGAGCCTGGTTCAGAGATTAAAAATGATAGGTACTGGATAAAGTATGGTCAACCTTATACAGGAAGTACTTGTGAGTGCATAGATGCTTTCGACACTTTAACGCTTAGTCCAGTTATCATTGATGGCAGCACTGATATTATTATAGGCTGGAGAACGGTTGGAAGCGGAAATGGATTTGTCCAATTAACAAGCTGTAACAGCACAGATTCTAATTTTCTTGAAAGTGATACTGAAAATCTACCAGGTGCTGGATATACAACTTATGGTAAGTTTACTGTAGCCTGTGAAGAAAACATAGAATTTGTTGATCCGCCAACTTTTCCAAACGCATATTATGAGACATCTGCTGTTCATAACTTATATAGTTGTGGAGGATGCACTCACAAAGAACCAGCACAAATAGCTGGTCAAGGAAACTTAACACTTAAATCTCAATTCTTTGTAATCTCTAATCTCCATAAGCATGTTTTTGAGGCTCTGCCTCAAGATTATTTTAACCGTTTTTATGGAGATGTTGAGTTGGCTACACGAAATATTGATGATTTTATACCTTGGCCAGAATATAGTGGGGTACTGAAGAATTTGACTTTATGTTCTGGTGATAAAATACTGGAATATGGTTGCCTTTTAGGCAGTGAATTTTATGGCTGTGGCAGTGCTCATACTGCTTGTGCTGGAAATACACTGTGTAACACATGTGATGAGTTTGGGGTATCCTGTCAGTGCGATTCGGGAATTTTTAATGATTATACTGATCCAGACACAAATTTTGTAACTAGAAGATATCCACCACAATTTGATTGGGCACAGGATCATGGACTGAATTCCTGTTTTTGTGATTGTAAAGATCCAACATTAATGAGAATATCGGCTGTTTCTGGTAATCATCCATCTGAAGTTCTTATTGAAGAATGGAGACATGCTGGGGCTTGTGACAATTCAGTAAATAAGTTTACACCTTGGTTTGCTATTAGTGGTGTGGGCGGCACTGTAAGCGAACCAATATGGAAAGGGCAAGCACCACCAGCACCGTTTCTTGGTAAAGGCTTTAATCCGACTTATTCTGAAGACTGGTTTAGTTTCTCTCACGGAGCGAATAGGAGTGCAACGGGTATAGCCTACAGATTGGATGAGCCAGTTGCAGATAATTGTGGTAATTTAGATCCAGATAGTTGCGCTAGTGGAGATTGTATCGATCAAAGAGCAAGAACTTCAACATGTTTAGATCCAATACAAAGTGTTACTGGTGTACCACAAGAATGGGCGTATGGTAATGCAAATGTCACGGTTAATAAAAGATACTGCTCCCCAGAAATAATGGTCGTTTCTAAAATTGAGTGCTTACCTGGAAATAGTGGTTATAATTTAACAGTTTCTAGAGAATATCATGAACATGATAGAACATGGAGACAAGCGGGGTCAACGGACTGTGCCTGTGTAGAAAAATATGCTGGTGCATATAAATGTCCAAAATTAGTCCCAGTATCAAGTGGAACTGGAGCATCCGGTCAGTTTACAGTTGATGTTGGAGGAACGGGCCACTTTACAGTAACGAGTGCTGGTTCAGGTTATGTGTTCGGTGGTACGGCGGTAATTCCAACCTGTGTAAGTGGAACCACAACTTACCCATGTTGTACAGGTACACCAACTCCAGCTTTTTCTGCAACTTTTGGTGGGGCGAACAATTCATTAACCGGAGCGTCTATATCACCACCAACCGGATACTCACCAACTGGTCTAGTTTGCAATGTGTCTATTATTGCAGGTACTGGACCATCAGTTCTTGGTACAGGATGTACTGTAATACCATATGCAGTTCCTACAGATTCTGTAACACCTGCCTATCAAGGTCCATGTAGTATACATCCGTCTTCTGGAACTTTTGTTAATCAAGATTTTAGAATACAATCAACCTGCGAAAGTGGTGATCCCGTATGGAATTATTACAACTTATTCTATAGTGGTGACTCAGTTGGAGTGCCACCAGTTGTGGGTGCCGCAAATACTTATGAATCTGGTTATTACTATGGGGGTATATTCATACAAACTGATCCAGACGCTCCCGGTGGTTGTGGGCCAAATTGCGATATAATAATAGATGCACCAGATTTAGATCCAGGCTACCCAAATACTATATTTGATCAAGCTTTATTTAACAGCCCACCTGGAAGATTTGGTATTGATGCAACAAATAGAAAACATAGTTGCATACAAGATATCACCCAATGTGGTGGTGAGCTATGGTGTAACAAATTATTTTTCCCAAGAAGATCTTATAAGAATGAAACAAAAGTCGCGCCATTTGGATCAAGCCAAATATGCACGCAAAATGCAGAATTTTTAAATAGAACAACGCTTGGTTATGGAAATATTACTGACGCCGACATTTTACAAGAAAGTACATTTTATAGATATATAGACCTTTGTGATCCAGATATTATAGCGACTACACAATCAGGGGTGGGAATTGATGATGTTGTTATTACAGTTGATGATTATCTAAGGTTAATGGGTGTTGTTCATCCAGGTTGGAGATACAATCTTGATATGAAAAGTTGTACAATTGTTGAAAGTGGAGATTGTGGTGGAACATTGCCGCCAACACACTCTGATATGACAATTCACGCCGCCGTACATGAGCCAAAGACATGGACAACTGACGGATGGGAGTCTTTTGGTTATTACCTAGATAAAAATGGCGTTTCTGATTCTAGTGGTAGTGGTATTGGAGCTTCTGGCTCTGATAATTGCTTGTTCGATCCGTTTAAAATTATGGTTGATGTAGAATGTTCTACAAATCATATAAAAAGAAGGGGTATTGAGACCGACGATCCAACACTGCTAGATGCCATTATTGACATGCCTGCGGCAGCGTGTAAAGGTACTGTGCATCCCCCGCCATGTTCTTGTGTTGATAGTGAATGTAAATTTTGGAATCAACATCCTAATCAGCATTGTTTCAAATATTTTGCTATTAATGACATCTTTACAAAGATAGACGATGCTCTTATTTGTCCATGTGATCCAAATAGTTTAGCCAATGATAGGCTTACTCATGAATGTGAGGGTGAGCATTGTAATACTGGAGTTCACATTTGCAGTTCAGCAGCAGCAGGAAGTAGTCCTGCTATTTTCCCTGCCTTTTCTCAGTGGCTACAGAACAAATATGTTCTAGGAAACGCCAACGAATTCATCGATAATATACCTCTTAATATTAATCCATTTACACCAATATTAGAATTTACAGGAATCGCCGCTAATGTTTCTGGGGTCAATTATACATATACTGGGTTATATGACGCAGGACTATTAAGGAAAGCATGTGGCTGGGAAGATGAGATAACTTGTGAGGGTGGTGGTGACAGTGTCGGTGGTGGTGATGGTGGTGATTCAACCACACATAGTGGTCACTACTCGTGTGCAGGTACTGATAATTGGGCAAATGTATATGTATGGTGTGATGACCCAGATATTATTGTGACTAGAACCGCCCCCACTTCCGACGACACCGATGAATCTCAAGTCACAGGTTTTCAACTGCCAACTTGGGAATGCAGCGGAGATTTCGGAATCCGTTGGTTGACAGACTCTAGACGAATTCCTGCGGTTAGTGGATGTTGTGATATTATAACTGATAACGATGGACTATGTGAAACGGATGTTTATGTATTAGGATACGATGGGGCCGATAATCCACTGATGGATTGCAACTCAGACTTAGCAGATGATAATCCAGGTGGGATGGTTGTTCTTAGCAATTGGTCAGGTATACCTGAATTTAGTACTATGTGGGCAAGTGGTTGTGGCTGTGACAAGCCTATAGACGAAGCAGAGGACGAGTGTGGAACAGATTCAAAAGTCAGAATAACAATAACGCAAGACCCAATTTATGGTGAAGTAGTAAAACCTGACCCACCATTATCTCCATCAGATGTCTTGGCCATAGTCTTTATAGACGAATCTACAGATTACTCAGTTGATGTCGCAGGTGAAACGGAGTTCATAACAGATATTATAGCTTGGGAAAATCATATGACTGCCCAAGGTTTGGACTCATCCATATTGTTATTACAACCGGTGGCTCCGGGATTATACGACTACAAAGATTTAATTCCTCCTAGTAGGCAAGCCCTATCTCCAAATACAGGCCGTGCATTCCCCGATTTCGTGCAGTATGGAGAGATTGGTCGAGGTACTGCATGTGAACTGGAGGATATCAGATCGCACTTCTTGGCTGCTGCACACACTACTGTGCCGAGAGCTTTAGGTATTTTCATTGATAGATCAGGTTCAATGACCAGATCAACTGTGACACCATGTGTAGATGATTTTATAGCTTGGTATAAGCAATGGTCGCTAGAGCAAATAGGAACGGAAGGATGTGTAACAGAAGTACTGACAGATGATGAACGATGGATAAGTGAGGCTTTACGCGCACTTATACTGGCAGATGCTCAATGTCCGTAATAGCCTGACTGTTAGCGATAAGAATATAAAGGACTGAAATTTAAATAATTTAGGATCTAATTAATGCAAGATAATAAAAATAAAACGCGATGTGAGTGCCCATTGGCGGGATACTGTGAAAGGCACGGGGTAGACAAAAATTCTCACCTTCACACCATGTGCCAAAATCATATTGGTTATTTTAACATGTGGGAAAATTGTAGAGGTCCAGGACAAAACCCTCTATCATGCAAAAAGCCCACAGAAAGTGGGCAAGAAGCTACAAAAAGCGGGCAGGAAGAAGAATCTAGGTGTCAGTTCTGTGGCGACAGAAACTGTTCAGGTGAATGTAGAAATTCTCAACAGTTACCATCAAAAATACAGATGGCTAAAAATCTAGCAAGTGCGACTAAGGATCATGCTAAAGCAGGTTTTGCACAAGCCCAAGACGAATTACAAGCTGAACGCCTAGAGATATGTAAGGGGTGTGAATTTTATATTCCGGATCAGGATAGATGTGGAAAATGCGGATGCTTCCTAAAAAGCAAATCCGCATGGAAAAGTAGCAAATGCCCTATTGGGAAATGGTAATCACTCCTTGCAACACTTTTCCTTTTTACAAGTTTCTTCTTTTGGTATAAGTTCTTGATACGTACCAATACCCAATAACATAGCTTCAAGGTAATCTCTATCCAGTGCTATGTAGTGAACATGGCCACCAACCTCATGTCTAATGATTGGTTTATCCCAGATCATATTCTCGAACTGATCTTCTTCGACCTCTTGTTCAATAAGGTCAGAGAACATGACTTGGTTATCTTCGACTTTGAAAATTAATCTAAAGTATTTCATTTTATCTCCTATTAAAAAAAGGGGCCGGGAATTCCCGACCCCCTAATCTACTACTAAGTGAAGATTTGAACCTGGATTGAACCAGATGATGCATTGAACTTAGATGATGTAGACTATTCTTCTTTTTGAGTTTCCGGGTTCCACTTAACCCATCCACGGTCAGGTAGCCAATTGCCATCGGCATCTTTCCGCTTTGGAAATAGCCCGCCACCCTTCTTGTGACAACCAAATGCTAGTTTAGCACCACAGTCTAGACAACGTACTTCATAGTATTCGTTATCCTCAACCTGACGCACCACAAACTTGACATTTGTTGATCCACATTTTCCACAGGTTGTTTCGTCAAAAACTTCCTGAAAGGCCGCGAGTTGCCCAAATAGATCTCTCTGGGTTTCCCCTTCAAGTTCTACTGACATTTTACCTGTGTTGTAAGTAACTTTCATTTAGCTTCTCCAGTTTTCTTGATAACCTAAGACTTCTTGTGGAATTTGTGATTCTTGGCGAGATGCACTATTTAACATTTCTATTATTGTGGACGCCTGCTTTTTTGTTAATCTCTCTATTCGATCATGTCTCTCCCCGTTGGAATTCACTAATCTCATAACATCTACATTTAGTTGCTTACATTTGGCATTCATGAACTTAATTTGGTTCTCAGTTATTGAATCATCAACTGAGATATTGCCTGTTGCTTTTACCTTTACTTTTAGTTTATCAGAAATTTCTTCCGCAGTGCATACTTTGAGTTTCAAGGCTTTTCGTAGGGCACGACCTTCTGCCCGTGTAGATGCAGTAGCTAAAGCAAACACGATAAAATTATCGTCAATATTGCCAGATTGCCCGTCGTTGAAAACATCAGCGACATCTGCATAAGTACGTTCTGAACCATCCCACCACCTAAACGTGATAGAATAAGATACGGTAGCTCGCCCAATACCATTGCCCATTACCGGAAAAACTTCAGTAGGTTTACTATCTATTATATCCCCTAAAAGCAATTCACCAACTCGCCTTAATCCATCAGCTTTGGGATATCCTTCATTTAGTTCCGTCTCATCTAGTAAAGACATGACAAATGGATGCCAATGAAGAGAAAGATAGAATGCGCGTTTTTGTTCATTGTCAAGTTCAGCAAATTCTTCAAACGTCATAATTAAACCTCGATTTCTATTAATCTGTTTTCTTCATCTGGAAACGAGTCAGCAATTTTGTCTAATTGTTCTACGATACTATCAAGCACAGTTCTCATCTTTTTTTGAGATAGACTTTTAGTCATTTGCTTGACACGAATTAAAACATAGCCTTCATTGATTAGCAAGCCTGTTTTTACGGCATCGGACTTCTGATGTTTTTGAAGACTTTCTACTCCCCAAATAGGCAAGAAATGTGACGGACCATCAATCTCAATAGCCGTTTTAATATCGGAAATATAGAGATCAACCTCCAACTTATTATCTGGAATTAGGTTTCTCTCGTGAAATCTAACAGTCCAGCCTTGTTCTGTCAAGTTCTTTCTGAGGAATCTTTCCGTTTTTGATCCCTCTGTAGCAGCCTCTCTGACCGCCTGTGCCGCGAGACTTCTAAGGTTCTGCTTCTCCTCCTCAGACATCGCCAACCAGTTGTCTTTGCTGATCTGAGACAGCCTCTCGCGTTCCTCGTCAGACGTTTCAGACCATGCCTTAGCCCGTCCCTCACTTACTTTGAATTTGTGGTCCTCTGTAAGTTTAGAACCTTTCTCAATTGGTGGTTTACTCCTACCTCTTTTAAGAGCTAACTTTTGAGCTTCTGAATAGTCTCTTTTTTCCGCCCCTAGAAACTTTAGTGCTCTCAAAATCTTAGTTGAGTAAGTACCAAGGTTTTCCGCTATTTCGTAACTGCTACAACCCTCTTCATGCATTCTCAAGATCTGCTCTTTATTTTCTCTGGCAAATCTCATAAATCTTCTCCAGGTTAAAATCCTCGTCTATACCATCTACTTCTACATTGAAGTTATTCTTTATTATATCTGCTTGTAGCTGACTACGAACAATTTTTTTAATCTTTGGGTTCGACAATATGTTGTACACACCATAGAAACTAAATGGATGACTCATCCAGTCCATTTGCCAAATGTAGAAACATTTATCTGAATTTACAGATGTCTTATTCATAACATCTGCCCCATCCAAAGATGTTGCAACAACAAGTCCATTATTGAAATGCGCTATATCGCTAATATTGGAATACGCAAAGAAAGTATCTATAACCTTATGGCTTATATTTGTTAAAAATCCACAGATTTCATCATTGTGAGTATTTACAAAACTATTTATTTTATCCATCAAAGTATAATTTTTATCGCTCTTGATAAAATCGTCGAATATTACGCCTATTTTCATTCTACCCATCCTGAAATAAAGTCACTACATATTCCCATGTAATCACCGTTTGTGATTATGGTATTTTCTTCCGGCAGCATTATAATAGATTTTGGAAAAATTGATCCAGCATATGAAAGTACAAAATTACGATTGGTCATAATTAAGTTATCCGATTCACGCCAGAAACAGTGGTATCCCTCTTTTAAAAGACGTAAGAGTGCTGTGGGGTTTCTAGCTTGAATTAGTAACTTCTCTTTATCGAATACATTTAAGTTAATCCCAGTAGAAGGGTGGTCTGTGCCTGTAACGGTTTTGTCCTTTATGACCCAAATATCAGTCTTAACACATACTCCAGCTTCTAAAGCTTTTTCGAGATAATCTGGCTTGTTCTCTTCATCGGGATCTTTGCCGCCAAGATTACCTCTATTAGAAATATAAATCTTTTGTTCTTGCATTTATTGTACTCTTGCATTTTTGTGCGGATTTCTTTAAACCTAATTTATTGAAAATATTCGCCCACTCTACAAAAGGATTGTACTTTTTAATTGTATCGTTTCTTATCTCG